>Ga0180438_10004365_pt1 | contig 20420 bp, 16 predicted proteins | sample SS_ome_12_FD_132455 | JGI IMG/M metagenome (GOLD analysis project Ga0180438, IMG submission 132455) | Hypersaline lake sediment archaeal communities from the Salton Sea, California, USA - SS_3_D_2 metaG | ecosystem: Environmental > Aquatic > Non-marine Saline and Alkaline > Hypersaline >... | reverse complement strand
TCCTATCACGCAGCCCCAGGCGGTTGCCCAGCTCGACACGCAGTCTGCCCAGCGCTTCGGCGACGATGGTAGGCCGATCGGCGATAAACAACAGCAGATCTCCTGGTTCTCCTTTGAGGCGATCGATAATGGCTGCTGTGGTCCCTTCTGTTAGGAACTTGGCAAAAGAAGACCTCACCCCGTCCTCGCTGATCGCCAGCCAGGCCAGTCCTCCAGCCCCGTAGGTCCGGACGAGATCGGTCAGCTCATCGATCTGCCTGCGGCTGTAGTTGGCCAATCCCTCTGCACGAAGGCCTTTGACCTGCCCTCCCTCTGCGAGAGTGCGACTAAACACTCCAACCCCTCCGTCAGCCACAAGGTCTCCGATGTTGACCAGCTCCATGCCGAAACGTAGGTCGGGGTTGTCCTTGCCAAACCGCTCGACAGCTTCGTGGTAGGTCAACCGGGGGAAAGGCTTGAAGAGCAGCTTCTTGTCGCTGACCTCCTCCACCAAGCGGGTGTACATTCCTTCGATCAGATCGAGCATATCCTCGCGCTCGACGAAGCTCATCTCCAGATCCAGTTGGGTGAATTCAGGCTGGCGGTCCCCTCGCAGGTCTTCATCGCGGAAGCAACGCGCGATCTGAAAGTAGCGCTCAAACCCGGCAACCATGAGCAGTTGCTTGAGTTGCTGAGGAGACTGGGGCAGGGCGTAGAATCTGCCGGGGTGGATACGGCTGGGCACAAGATAGTCTCGGGCGCCTTCCGGAGTGCTCTTGGTCAGGATCGGGGTCTCGATCTCGACAAAGCCCTTCTCGTCCAGGAAATCGCGGATGAACTTGACGACCCGGTGGCGCAAGATGAGGTTGCGCTGCATTCGTTCCCGTCGCAGGTCTAGGTAGCGGTACTTGAGCCGCAAGGCCTCAGCCTCACCTTCCTCGTGGTCGATGTAGAAAGGAGGTGTATCCGCCGTGTTGAGAACATGCACCGCATCGGCCACGACTTCGATCTCGCCTGTGGGCATGTCAGGGTTCTCGAGGCCTGTCGGACGGCGCCGGACAGTCCCTTGTATCTGTAATACCCATTCGGCCCGTGCCTGCTCGGCGACGGCAAATGCGTCTGGGGTCGTCTCTTCGTCGAAAGTGACCTGGACTATCCCGGAACGGTCCCGCAGATTGATAAAAAGCACGCCGCCGTGGCTCCGGTAGCGGTGTACCCAGCCAGCGAGCGTCACCTTCTGTCCCGTGTGCTCGGCTCGCAGATCTCCGCAGTTGTGGTCTTTCAGCATGGTGCGCTTCCTCCCGTCGCCAGATTGTGCGGTATGATACACCTGCCCGAAGAAAAAGTCAAACCGCCGGCGCTCGCGCCGACGGCTTGTGAGTCTGAACACTCATCTGGCTATGGAATCGTATAGCTTGAACCAAAGAGCATGACGAGCATGGCCCCGATGATGAGATAGGGCCCATAGGGAATGGGGGTGAACAGCGAGTAGCGGCGAAGGATGACAGCCTTGACAAACATGTAGACCAAGCCGGCCAGGCCGCCCAGCAGAATCGCGAAAAAGAGGGCTGGAAGCACATCCGGGAAGCCAAGCACCAGGCCGATGAAGCCGCCCAGTCGCACGTCGCCGAAGCCAAAGGCCACAGCGTGAATCTCCCTGCCACGCGCTCTACTCAGCACTCTGACAAAGAGCTTTCCGCTCAGATAGATCAGATAGAGAAGGCCAAAGCCCACCACGCCACCAATGATGGCCAGTACTGGAAAGAATGGCAATGGATGGACCAGACTGCCCAGCAGAGCCAGCGCCCAGGCAGGGTAGATGACGACGTTGAGGATGAGCCGGTGCTCCAGATCGATCACCATCACCAAGACAAAGAAGGTCGAATAGACCGTCAGGAGTAGCAGGAACACCCATTCCCCGGCCAGGGCATACTGGAACCACAGGAAGGCATAGAGGGCTGCGGTCCCCAGTTCGGTCAGGGGATGACGCCAAGAGATTGGGGCGCCGCAATGTTGGCATTGGGGCTTGAACCTCAAGTAAGCGACGGTACTGATCCAGGCCCAGGCCGGTCGCGGTTGCTCGCAGTAGGGGCAGAAAGGTGCCCGTCGTAGACGACGCCAACGGGGGAGTTGATCAGCGCAGAGATTCAGAAAGGCGCCGACGATGAAACCTAGTAGGGCGTAAGGGATAATCATCATGGGTCTCTATCCACGCGTGGGATCACTCGTGCAACTGTGCCTGCGCTTCGCCTGCATCGCTGGAGATGCTTCGCAGTTCCTCCACCTGTCTGCGCGCGGCTTCCCGCCAGAACTCGTCGGTTCCTTGTCCCAGGTACTGCTCAAAGTCTTCCATCGCCTTCTCCAGCTCACCCCGCAGTTTTCGGGCCATACCCCGGTTAAAGTGGGCTTCTGCGTAGGTCGGGGCCAATTCTAGCACGCGCGTCAGATCCTGTATGGCGCGGTAGTAGTTTCCTATCTCCCGCCAATAGAGGATCCCCCGACTATAGTAGGCTAGGGCATAGTCGGGATCGTAGATAATGGCGCGTGTATAATTCTCCACGGCTGACCAGTGTTCCATCTGGTTCGCGTAAAGGTTGCCAAAGTGACGATGGGCGTCGGCCAGGCGCCGATAGAATCGTGACCACGTCCAGTTCCAGGCTCGTCTTGCAGCGTTCAATTCGCAACACCTATTCTGGGAGGGACAATACCACTACTCGGGCTGGCCTGGCTTTATGCGCAGGCCTTGCCACCAGCAGTCACGGTTTCTGCAGCGGTAGCGGGCCACCGGAAGGTACAAGCTCAATACACGGTCAGTTAAACGGCGATGGATGCGTCCTAGATCGTTTCCACACCGGGGACACTTGTGTACCGTGAAGCGAGGAGAACGAACCAGTCGCCAGCGCACCCGCCACACGACAAAGATCAGGGCGCCAAGCAGCAACACATACCCGATCAGGTCGGAGAGGGTGGTATTCTGCAAAATGGCTCCAATCCCCTGCAATGTCCCACTGCCTAGAGCCTCCAGTGCCCGGAACCCTGACCGCAAACCACTCACGATTGTCTCGCGGATCTGCATCCGCTCGACCAGCAGAAAAGTACCGATGGCGATGAGCAGTACGATCAAGACTTCTATCCGCCACTCCGACCAGAGGTGGGCAGCAACCCGTTGGAAGCGCGACCGGCGCTGCCTGCGGCGGTTAGTGGGTTCGGCTGGCTGGGGTTGGTCTGGTTGCGCCATGGTCCTACAGGTCGATAGGCTTCTCCAGCACGGCCAGGAGCAGCTTGACCACGTTCTCCACATCGTCCATGTCCACCATCTCGGACTGGGTATGAGCGTACCGGCAGGCGATGGAAATACATCCGGCTGGTACTCCGCTGCGGGCGAGCTGGATGGCAGCAGCGTCGGTCGTTCCGCGATCCAACACCTCCAGTTGGTAGGGGATACTGGCAGCTTTGGCCGTGTTGATCAGCAGATCTTTGATCCCTGGGTGGGCAAGCATTCGCCCATCCATAACCTTGATGCACGGCCCCGCCCCTAGCTTCATCGCCAGCTTTCTGGCCTCAGGAGTGTCGGCTGCGATGGTGATGTCCACCGCGATGCCCAGGTCAGGGGCAACACCGTAGGCACTGGTGTGCGCCCCCCGCAGGCCGACCTCCTCTTGTACACTAAAGACAAAGTAGACCTCATGAGGCGTATGCCCGAGTTGGCGCAGAACTTGTATCAGGATCGCACAACTGATACGGTCGTCAAAAGCCTTGGCCACGATCCGCTTGCCCAAATCAGCAAAAGGACGAACAAAGCCGACAGCTTGGCCGAGGCGGTCCTTGGCTTCGTCGTGATTGGTTGCACCGATGTCGATGTAGAGCTTGGATAGCTCTGGTTCCTTCTGGAACTCTGGTCCCTTTTCGGGCGCGACGACGCCGACGGTACCATCCGCGAACTGGACTCGTCCGCCAGACAGGGTCATCACGTTGATGCCGCCAACCGGCTGAAAACGCAAGAAGCCCTTCTCGTCCACGTAGCTGATGATCAGGCCGATTTCGTCCATGTGAGCGGCGAGCATGATCTTTTTGCCGCCGTCGGTCCCCTTTTTCAGAGCAATGAGGTTGCCCAGAGTATCCACGCGCAAGTCGTCGGCCAGTGGCGCGATCTCGCCGCGGATAATCTCGCGGATCTGCTCTTCATGACCAGATGGGCCATAAGCTTCCGTCAGTTTCTTGATCAGGTCTTTCACAGGCTTGCTCCTCAGGTGATGCGAGTCTTATGCTGCCCACTTTTCCGGCAGGGCTTGCAGTGTTTTCCTCATCAGCGTCACCAAGTTGTCATAATCGTTCAGACTCAACACGCCGACCGGCGCATGGATGTAACGGCAAGGTACTGCCACGGCTACCGACGGAACGCCAGCCTTTGAAAGGTGGATAGCACCCGCATCCGTGCCGCCCACTCCAGGCTGCCTCAACTGGTAGAGGATCTTGCTTTCCTCGGCTGTCTCTATCAGAAGGCGGACCAATCGCTTGTCAGCGACAAACGTGCGGTCCATAACATAGATCGCTGGTCCCATCCCTAAGCGTGTCGTGGGGCTTACGTCCTGCTGTTTTGGGGTATCATCACAGATAGTGCCCTCCAGTGCAAAGGCGACGTCCGGCTCGATGCGGAAAGCGGCCACGCGGGCTCCGCGTAGCCCTACCTCTTCCTGGGCACTGAAAGAGAGGTATAGATCTATGGGATAGTCACCATCGGCCAGAGCGACCGCGGCGGCGCACCCCACGCGGTCGTCGAAAGCTTTGCCCTTGACAGTGCGCAGGCCCTCCCCGGTGAGTGCCTGGAAGCGGGTATCGAATGCCCCATAATCTCCGATCTGAACCAACTCTTTGGCCTCATCCTGGCTTGTTGCACCGATGTCGATGGCCAGTTGGTCGATCTCGATCACCTGCTTTCGCTGCTCTGGCTTGGTCAGGTGGATGGGAGGGGCTAGAATAACGCCAGGGAGCCGCTTTGGGCCGATGACAATGCGCTTGGCCAGCAGAAGCCGGCTATCTATGCCACCAACGGTGCGGAATCCCAGGCTCCCGTTCTTGTCGATGCGGGTGACCATGAATCCAACTTCGTCGGTATGGGCATCGACCATGACCTTGAGTCGGGGCTCGGGCCCGACCCCCTTTTTGAAGGCGATCAAATTGCCCAAAGCGTCGCTTTGCAGGTCATCCACTTTCTCGCGTAGTGCCTGGGCCACCAGGCTGCGGACCTCATGTTCGCAGCCAGAAGGGCCGAAGGCATTGGAGAGTTTTTCCAGCAACAAGTCGGCCTCCTACAGTATATCGTCGTCCAATCCCAGATCCCAGACCAGGCTGTCCAGGAAATCTCTGTCCAACCGGCCGACAAATGCTGCCAGCAGCCGGCCCACGCGTTCGACATCCTTGACCGAGACAGTCTCTACCGGGGTGTGCATGTTGCGCAGTGGGATGCCGATCAGGCCAGCGGGGATCCCCTCACGGGAGATCTGAATGGCAGCAGCGTCAGTACCGCCTGGGCGGGTCAACGCTTCGACGTGATGGCTCATTTCCAGGGCATTGGCCGTCTCGACCAATGCTTCCTGGAGTCTGGGGTGAAAGTTTGGCCCACAGCCAATCGTCGGCCCCTTGCCCAGTTCAAAAGTGTACTCCTCGGGTGTTCCGGGCTGCCTGGCCCAGGTCACATCGATGGCGATGCCCACATCGGGCTGTAGCCCGAAGCTACTGGTGATGGCACCCTTGAGGCCGACCTCTTCCTGCACGGTGGCCACGGCATAGAGGTCCCATTCATGACGCATCCGGGAGAGCTCCTCCAGACATACGGCTGCGGCGGCGACCGATACCCGGTTGTCAAGCGCCTTGCCTGAAACCATGTGGCCTTTCAACTCGACCAGCTCAGAGTTCATGGTGATGAGGTCGCCGACCCGCACCAGGCTGGGTAGCTCTTCGGCTGATAGGCCCACGTCGATTCGCAAGTCTTCATGGGGGATGGCTTTGTCGCGTTCTTTGCTGGGGAGCACATGGGGTGGGCGGGCGCCGACGATTCCCGGGAGGTCCTCACGCCCGTGCACGATGACTTCCTGACCCAGCAGAACTCGATCGTCGTATCCGCCCACCTGTCGGAAGTGAATGAAACCTTCTTCCAGTTCTGATACAATCAGCCCAATCTCGTCCATGTGAGTGGCGACCATAATGGCTGGTCGCGGCTCGGATGCGGTACCCGATTTGAGGGCGATGACATTCCCCAGGGTATCGATCCACACCCTGTCGGCGTGCTTTTCAAACTCTTCTTGGACGAGGCTGCGGACCTCCTGCTCGTAACCTGACACGCCACTGGCTTCTGAAAGACGTTTCAGCAAGGGGATGACATCCACAGGAACTATCCTTCCTCTCTTGGTTCTGGAGTTCAGGTCAGCCGATTATAGCCTTGAAACCCGGTTGTGTCAAATGGGTCTTGGTATGTCCCTACGTGCCTGAGGCGCTGCGTACCGGTGCCACCTGCTCACTAGCTCAGGAAGGTACCACCGTGGCTTCGGGCGGCTCTGTGGGAAGGGTGGGCGGGGTTAGGTCATTCATCTCCTCGAGTATGTCGCTGCCATTCCAGGGAATGGGTGCATTCTCCCAGTTGTGGCGCAGCACGATGCTGGCCAGGCCCAAGCAATACAGGAATGAGGTGGCTATCAGGACCACCAACAGCACGGCCAGGATCACTTGCTGTTTTTCGCTCAGTTGTACGCGTAGGCGTCTTTGTTTCACTCTACCCCCAGGGCTGCCGGTTTGATCCATTGCTGGTGCCGCATTCCTGCAAGATTCCGATTTTGGCCGTCACCGTAGGGGTGATGGTCAGCGTAGGGGTACTGGTTGCAGTGGGAGTCAGGGTGGGCGTAGGGGTTTCGGTGGGTGTAACCGTGAAGGTCGGGGTGCCGGTGGGGGTTGGTGTGTCCGTTGAGGTGCTGGTCGCTGTGGGTGTGTTTGTCGAGGTACTGGTCGCTGTTAGCGTAGGGGTAGCAGTGTCGGTTGCCGTGGCTGTGTTCGTGGCCGTGGCTGTATTTGTCGCCGTGGAGGTTTGGCTGGGCGTGGGCGTAGGAGTCGCCGTGTCGGTGAAGGTGGGCCAGGGCGTGAAAGTAGCACTCGCTACCGGCTGGGGTGTGTCGGTAGTGGTAGAGGTTGCGGTGGGCGTCGTCGTCGCAGTTGCTACTGTGGGGCTTGAGGTAGGGGTTGCAGTGGGCGACGGGATCGACGTCCAGGTAGGTAGGGGGGAGGGCGTCGGTTGGGCTGGTGCCAGAACCAGTAGCAGCAGGCCAGTGCAGTAGCAGGGCAGGGTCAACAGGATCGCGCCGACCAGCAGAGCGTAGAGTTTTTGACGGTAAGCCGGTAGAGATCGGAACCAATCCACGATGTATGACTCTCAGTTTGCAGGGCCCAGAGGGCACTGTTCAGCTTGCTCTGATTTTGGCATGGATGGTCATGATAGCACCTAATGAAGACCTTGTCAAACGTCCCGGTGAAGGATCAAAGAGCAGGGTTATTCCTCCCGTTTGGTGAGAAAGACTCCTTGACTTTTCCCATCTTGTGCATTAGAATTCTGTGGCATAGTCAGCAGGTTCTGACTCACGATGGAGGACCCCTGTGACAGGAACGCCTTGGTTTCCATTGGCACTGGCCCGAGTTGAGGATGAACCATTTGCTTGAAAGGGGCGTTATTACTTGACGAAGGGGAACAACCCCGGGTTTCTGCCCGGCTAGTAAGGAAAGGTTATGTTTCGGGAACTCGAACTGAGAGAGGGCTGGGTGACGGTCGCCTTGCTGCTCATCATGCTACTCTGTGTGGCCTGGTCGATCCAGGCCGCAGAATGGACCAGCGGGCTGGCCATCTTGCAGGCGGTCGTCCTGTTGGGGGGGCTGCTTGGCATCCTGCTGGCCAAGAGCCGCATTCCCAACACGTTGGCGCACCCGCTCTCCTTGCTGGCTGGATTCACCTGGGCGGCGTTTCTCACCAGTGGGGTTCTGGCATCGAATCTGGGCCTGTCAAGAGAAGCTGCGATCATCGAGCTCGAAGAGCGACTCCGCGATTGGCTGTACGTCATGTTCAGCGGTGGAACCACTGCCGGGAACTATATATTTCTCTTTTTGCTGGCCTTGCTGCTCTGGCTGCTGGCCTACTTTAGTGCCTGGGCCATATTCCGCTGGCAACGTGCATGGTGGGCGGTTATTGTCTGCGGAGTTGCTATGATATTGAACATAAATGCAGCTCCCAACAACATCGCCTACTTTATGATTGCCTTTGTGCTGTTTGGATTACTCCTGGTGGTCCGTGCCAGCCTGGCGAGCTACGAGCGGGAGTGGCGGTTGGCCAAAGTTGGCTATAGTCCTGAACTCGTCTACAGCTTTCTGCGGGCTGGATTCGTGATCATCCTGGTTGCGATCCTTCTCGCCTGGGCCGCCCCCAGGGCTCTGGCCAGTAGGCCCATGCAAGAGGTTTGGGACAAGATCGGTGAGCCATGGCGACGGCTGCAGGATCAGTCCGCGCGCATGTTCCAGGACCTGAACTACCGGGGTGAACCGGCGTTTGTCACCTTCGCCCGCGCAATGAGGTTTGGCGGCTCGGTACAGCTCTCTGATGAACCGGTGATGGATGTCGAGTCCACCCAGGGACGATATTGGCGGGTGATGGTGTATCACGAGTATATCGGCGCTGGTTGGAACAATACAGATGTGGATACCATCCTCATCGACGAAAACAGCGACCAGTTGGCACAGTTCGATCTCGAACTGCGGACTGAAGTGACGCAAACCATTACCTTGCGGCAAGATTTGGGTCCCCAGGGGACAATTGCTGGCGCCGGACAGCCTGTACGTGTCACCTTGCCATTGCGCGCCGTGGTAAGTATTCTGCCGTCTGGGGAAGAAAGGGGCGGCGCAGCCGAAACTACAGCCGTTGCTTCGGCACCGCGCGACCCATCTGTGCTGTATTCACGCGAGCCGCTGGAAGCTGAACAGTCGTACCAGGTCATGTCGTCCATGACCAAAGCCGACGAGGAATCCCTGCGCAGCGCAGGCACAGAGTATCCTGATTGGGTGATCCCCCGTTATCTGCAGGTGCCCGAGTCCGTGCCCGAGCGGGTGTCTCTGCTTGCCGAGCAGATTACAGCAGGCAGGGAAACCCCCTACGACATGACCATTGCCATCGAGCGCTATCTGCGTGACATTCCGTACAATGAGCAGATAGAGGGACCTGCGCCTGAACAGGACGGCGTGGATTATCTCCTGTTCGAGTCCAGGGAAGGATACTGCGAATACTACGCTTCAGCAATGGTGGTCATGCTCCGCTCGGTGGGGATCCCGGCGCGGTATGTGGAGGGTTTCAGCCAGGGCCAGAAAGAAGAGGGGGTCTATAAGGTCCTGGAAAAAGACGGTCATGCCTGGCCCGAAGTCTACTTCCCCGGCTATGGTTGGGTCGAGTTTGAGCCAACTGCTGGGGAACCGGTCCTTCTCCGGGCGCGAAGTCAGGACGACACGGGAGAAGGTGGGCTGGACGACGGGCGCCGGAGTGGGCCGCAGCGTGATCTGGGTATCGAGATTGAGGATCCTTTTGCTGAGGACTACTATGGTCCGTTCCCTACCCCCGAACCGGAATCATTTCTACAGATAGTGGGGCGCTGGAGTGGTTTGCTCCTGGTCCTGGCAGCCCTGGTGCTTGTTGCCGCTGCACTGCTCATGGTCCGCCGTCGGCGCCGCATCGCAGGCTTGAGTGTGGCCGAGCGAGTGTACGAGGATCTGGTGGATTGGGTGAGGCGCCTGTTGCGCCTCAATCCTCTGGCTCACCAGACGCCACATGAATATGCGGGTGCGGTGAGCTGGCTTGTCCCCCAGGGACGAGAGACCATTGAACGGATCGCTGACCTCTATGTGGAGGAGCGCTTTGGTGCCAAGACGGTTTCGGGCGAGGAGGCAGAGATCGCCTGGCGCGAGACCTGGCCGCTTCTCTGGCGCGGGTGGGTGCGCCGCCAGGGTGAACGCCTTGGCAGTCTGCGGTTCAGGCTGGTCAAGGCGTCTCCGCCCGAGGCGATGTGGAAGCAGATGCAAGAACCGGAAGAGGAATGATCATTCTGCTCAATCGAGCGGACCCCGCTGCGTGATGCAGGGTCCGTTTGGTTGCGGGACAATGACCGGGGTTCATGGTGTGTCTCGTTCGGGACCTGGTTCTCCCCATCCCCCGCCACCGGGTGTGCGCAGGCTCAGCACATCTCCGGGCTCCACCTGGATCTCCACCTTGCCCGGCAGCTCTTGTTGTATCCCGGCGCGCATGAGCACGTTGTAGCCCCTTGCGCCCGGCTTGCCGCCACGCAACCCATAGGGGGGCACGCGTCGCCGCTCGGAGAGGATCGTGACCGTGGCAGGGCAGAGAAATTCCATATCGCGGACCAGTCCATCGCCGCCCCGGTGCAGTCCGTCCCCGCCCGAGCCCTGGCGCAGAGCATAGCATCGTACGCGGATAGGATAGGCATACTCTAGCGCCTCTACTGGGGTATTGAGCGTGTTGGTCATGTGGACGTGGGTGCCGGAAAGGCCATCACCCTGGGGACCGCCTCCTGCGCCGCCGCCGACCGTCTCATAATAGGCAAAGGGTGTGCCTTGTTCGCAGTCTTGGCCGCCCACCGTCAAGTTGTTCATAGTCCCCAGGCTTGCCGCTGGGATCAGATCTGGTAGGGCTTGGGCAAGTGCGCCCAGGACGGCATCTACTACCCGTTGAGAAGTCTCTACGTTGCCTCCGGCCACCGCGTGGGGAGGGTCTGCATTCAATATGCTGCCGTGAGGTATCTGCACCTGCACAGGCGCAAATGTGCCGCTGTTGACCGGTACATCCTCACCGGCGACACAACGGGCTACATACCACGTCGCTGACTCGGTGATGGCCCGCACAGCATTCAGTGGCCCAGGCACTGCCGGGCTGGATCCAGCGAAATCCACAATCATGCCATCACCCTGCACCGTGATCTGCACACAGATCTGAGGACCTCGATCGCTGCCCGGTAGTTCATCGGACACTGGCCATGGCTCACGGGGTAATCCCTCGTCGTCCATCTCGTCGGCAAAGGTGTACACACCGTCGGGGATGCGGCCGATAGCGGTTCGCATCATGCGCTCGGTATAATGCAAAAGCCCGCGCGCATAGCCCATTGCCTCCTCGAGGCCATAGCGAGCCACAATGTCCTGTAGTCGCTGCTCACCTACCCGATGGGCGGCCATCTGCGCTGCCAGGTCACCCCTCCGCTCGACAGGAGTGCGCACGTTTCGCAGGATGATGTCCAACACGGCCTGGTTGGGGCGGTGCGCCTCGACGAGCTTGACTGGCGGGATGATCAGTCCCTCCTGATAGATCTCGCTTGCCAGCGGCATGGATCCCGGCGCCATGCCGCCTACGTCGGCATGGTGGGCGCGGCTGGCGACAAAGAAGGAAGGCATCTCCCGATCCTCCACAAAGACCGGCGACACCATCGTGATATCCGGGAGGTGCGTTCCCCCGAGGTAGGGATCGTTGAGCACCACCAGATCGCCCGCCTCCCAGGTCTCAAAATCCTCCAACACGGCACGGACCGAAGCAGGCATGGCTCCCAGATGCACCGGGATATGCGCGGCTTGGGCGACCATGTTCCCGTCGCCCAGAAAGCAGGCGCAGGAAAAGTCGCGTCGCTCTTTGATGTTGGGGCTGTAGGCAGTACGACCCAGCGTCACGCCCATCTCCTCAGCGACAGAGATGAACATGTTCTTAAAGATCTCCAGGGTGATGGGATCCAGGTGGTTCATGATCCTCTGCGCTCCACCACGAGATTGCCCCAGCCGTCCACTGTCGCTGCCCAGGTTGGTGGGATGACACTGGTGGTGTCCAATTGGAAGACAATCGCAGGGCCGACGATGATATTGCCGGGGACCAACCGCTCCCGCTCGTACAGGGCGGCGGGTATGGGCCGTGCAGCAGCCGAATCAGAATCGGCAAAGAAAACAGGCTTGTAGCCAATCTGTGCTGCTTTGGGGTCCAGGCTCTCGGCCACTCTGTGCCCGAACCTGGGTTTGGCCGTTCGTCCTACAGCCTTGAGCCGGAGGTTTACGATCTCCACCGGCTCTTGCTCATTGGCATAAGTGAAGCGCCCCCTATGCACTTTGTGGAATTCCTGTATGCACCCGGTTCCCAGTTCCTCGATTCCCCACTCGCTACGTCCTACCGGTAGCTCGTAGGACTGTCCCACGTACCGCATGTCCAGCATTGGCAAGAACATGGTCTCGTCGTCATCCAGTCCTTCGGCGCGCAGATCAGCCTGGGCGCGTTCATAGAGAGGGGCAAAAAGGCTGTCGAGCTTCCTGGGGTCAGCCGCTTCTGCAGCCAGCATGACCGTCTGAGAATAGTCCTTCACCACATCGGCCAGGATCATGCCCAGAGCCGAGAGGACGCCAGGATGGGGCGGGATCAACACTCGAGGAATGTGGAGAGACTCTGCCAGCTCGCACGCGTGGAGTGGACCTGCCCCCCCAAACGCTACCAGTGTAAAGCTGCGCGGATCGTGGCCTCGTTCGACCGAAATGGTGCGGATGGCCCGCTCCATGTTCGAGTTCGCCACGCGGATCACACCCCAGGCAGCAGCCTCTAGCGGCAGGCTCAGTTTTCTGGCCAGTTCCTGCATGCGGACCCGGGCGCGATCCTCATATAGTGCCATCCGCCCACCCAGGAAATGAGATGTGTCCAGCCGGCCCAGTGCCAGATTGGCGTCGGTGACAGTGATCTCGTGGGCTTGGTCGCGCCCGTAGCACACCGGGCCTGGATCGGAACCAGCGCTCTCCGGTCCCACCCTCAGCGCGCCCCCGGCATCCAAACGGGCGATAGAACCACCACCGGCGCCGACGGTGTGGATGTCGATAATCGGCAGGCGCACAGGCAGGCCGGCGACGGTGCCTTCAGCCGTCTCCTGGATGCGGCCGGGACAGAGGGACACGTCCGTGCTGGTGCCACCCATGTCGAAGGTGATGGCCTGGTCGTAGCCAGCCATGCGCGCCAGCTCAAAGGCACCGACCACACCTCCAGCCGGCCCCGACAGGGCTGTTCGCGCGGCTAGCGTGCGAGCTGCTTCGGCGGAGATGATGCCGCCGTTGGATTGCATAATGCGTAGCCGCCTGCCCTCCAGCCCTGCTTCGAGGTTTGCAAGATAGCGGCTCATCAGTGGGGCGACGTAGGCATTGATAATGGTGGCCGTGGTGCGCTCATACTCCCGGTATTCGGGCAGTACGTCCGACGAGAGGGAAACGAGGGGGGGGCTTTCCCCAGCCAAGTCGGCTATTCGCGCGCGGACCTGGTGCTCGTGGGTGGGGTTCAGGAATGAAAAGAGAAAGCAGACCGCGACTGACTCCACGTCCTCATCGAGCAGGTGCTGGATGGCCTCATCAACGGTATTGAGGTCAAGGGGAGTCAGGACCGTGCCCCTCCTGTCCACTCGCTCGGTCACTTCGTAGCGCCAACTGGCGGGCACCAAGGGTTCAGGCCGCGTCGGGTGGAGAGCATAGAGATCGGGGCGGGTCTGTCGACCGATCTCTAGCACATCTCCAAAGCCCTCAGTAGTGATGAGGGCGGTGCGGGCACCGCGCCGCTCTAATAGTGCATTGGTGGCGACGGTGGCCCCATGGACTATCGCTGTCTGCGGCCTTGCATTCAAGTCAGCGATGCCCTGCAGGATGGCTTTCGATGGGTCGCGGGCCGAGGTCAACAGCTTGTGGATGTGGACCCGGCCCGCACCATCCAGTAGGACAAAGTCGGTGAATGTGCCGCCTACGTCTATGCCGAGGATCATTACTCCTCGGCTGGTTCAGGCGCCGATACTACCACCTCTGCCGGCGCGGCACTCAGGCCCGCCATTTCACGGTAGGCCAGGGTCCAACTTGCCGACACAAAGGCCTCGATGATGGCGTTGAGCAATGCCCCTACGATCAGGGTCAGCAGTCCTCCGCAGAGGACCGGCGCCACCAGCCAGCCTCTCAGGTCGCTGCTGGCCACAATGGCAATGAAGGGCAGGGCGAGAGCGAGAACCACCACAGCAATGACGACGCCGATGAGGATTGCCAGACCGAGGAAGAGGAGCCAGAAGACGATCGTATGGCCCAGGTTGCGCTTGAGCACATCCCAGCCCCGCACGAATGCGTCGATCCAGCCCAGGCCTTCCATCACGGCTGCCCGCTCGGCATAGACGCGGATCTGCCCCAGGATGATCGCCAGGATCACCATTCCGCAGCAGAAAGTACTGCCACAAAAGACTGAAGCCGTCACGATTGGAGCAGCTCCACCACTGGTGGCATCCGAGAGGGAAACCCCTCCAAGGATGAAGCCAACAAGCACGATAGCGCCAATGACCGCCGCAATAATGAGGGGAATGGCAGCCAGGATGCCGATTCCGAACAGTGTCCAGAAGCGGCTGACGCCCACACGCCAGGCACTGCCAAAGGTTGTGGAGCCTTCGTCTGCGACCTGCTGCACACCGGCGATCAGACCGCCCCGGGCGATGACCGAAACCACCCAGACGGCGATGGCGATGATCACTGCCAGGCATGCAAAGATGGCCAGTGCGCCAGCAACTTCAGGTGCAATCCTTCCACTCCACTCGTCCACTTGGTAGCCGGTGTTGCTGGTGCTACCCATTGCCCGGCCCAGGGCCGCCAGAAATCCGAGGAGCCACAGAACTTTCCACTTCCACGTGATCTCCCAGGCGCGGCTCAGAATCTTACCATAGTTCATTTTTCGCCTCCTTGCAGTTTGTGATTCCTACGTCGGATATACGATTCGTCACCTCCGGTGGGCGCAATATTGCGGCCACCTTGTGTGACCCTGACCGGATCGACCAGTCAGTCGGGATCAATGTCGCATTTCCCTATACGCTCATTCCCACTCGATCGTCGCTGGGGGCTTGCTGGATATGTCATAGACAACGCGGTTGACGCCTGGCACCTCGTTAACGATCCGGTTGCTGACTTTGGCCATCAGGTCGAAGGGCAGGCGCGCCCAGTCGGCAGTCATAAAGTCGTCGGTGGTAACCGCACGCAGTGCGACTACCTGGGCGTAGGTCCGGCTATCGCCCATGACGCCCACGCTGCGCACCGGCAATAATACAGCGAACGACTGAGCTGTGCCATGTGCCTCTTGCTGATGGAGCCAACCCGCCTCGGCCAGCTCGCTGGTAAAGATCGCATCAGCAGCGCGCAGGGTCTCAAGCCGTTCCCAGGTCACCTCCCCCAGGATGCGCACGGCCAGCCCCGGACCAGGGAAAGGTTGGCGGTGAATGATCTCATCAGGTAGGCCCAGCTCACGACCCACAGCCCGCACCTCATCCTTAAAGAGGAAGCGCAGCGGTTCCACCAATTCCAGGGCCATGTCGTCTGGCAGGCCACCGACGTTGTGGTGAGTCTTGATACGATGTGCCCCGGGCCGCCCAGTCCCAGCGCTCTCGATGACGTCAGGATAGATGGTACCCTGGGCCAAGAAATCAAACCGGCCGAGGCGCCGTGCCTCCGCCTCAAAGATCCGAATGAACCTCTCGCCGATGATGCGCCGTTTTTCCTCCGGCTCGGCGACACCTGCCAGCGCGTCCAGGTACTCTTCAACCGCGTGGACAGCCACCAGGCGCATGCCCTGTTCTTGCTCAAATGTGCGGATTACCTGTTCCGGCTCGTCCTTGCGCAGGAGACCGTGGTTCACAAAGACGCAGGTCAGTTGATCGCCAACGGCGTGATGAACCAGGGTCGCCACTACGGCAGAGTCGACGCCGCCGGAGAGGGCGCACAGCACTTGCCCGTCTCCGACCTGCCGGCGCACGGCATTTACCGCGGTGCTGATAAAATGACTTGGTGTCCAGGTACCGCGCAGCCCGCACACGCGGCAAAGAAAGTTTCGGATGATATCCTGCCCAAGCAGCGTATGGATCACTTCTGGGTGGAACTGCAGACCAAAGAGACGGCGACCTGGATGGGCCATAGCTGCAATCGGAGAGTTGTCAGTCTGAGCCACTACTGCGAACCCGGGAGGCAGGCGCTCGATGCGGTCGCCGTGGCTCATCCACACCTGTAGGGCAAAAGGCAACTCCTTGAACAGGCGGCAGCCCAGGTCAGTCACTTGCAGTAGGGCAGGGCCGTATTCACGCTGCTGCGCGGCAGCCACTTGCCCCCCCAGATTGTGCGCCAGGAGTTGCATACCGTAGCAAATGCCCAATACTGGCAGGTGGCTTTCCAATACGTACTTTGGCAGCTCAGGGGCGTCGGGGTCGTAGACACTACTCGGCCCGCCGCTGAGGATGAACCCGCTCGGTTTCAGGGACATCACCTTCTCGGCAGGAGCGTCGTAGCGAAAGAGCTCGCAATAGACCTGGGCCTCGCGCACGCGCCGGGCGATGAGTTGGCTGTACTGAGAGCCGAAATCGAGGATAGCGACCGCCTCCTGGTGAGCGGCAGTTTCCTGAGAGGTGGCTGCTTCCTTGGAGACAACTACCTCGTCGTAGGCTACCGATCCGCGATCTGGCGGTGGCTGAGGCATAGGATATCCTCACTCGGCAAAGGTGAACTCGCCGTTCGACATGTCGGTGATGGTGATCAGTGCATGGAGCGGCACCCCAAGTGGCTCCAGTTCGGCGCGTCCACCCTCAAAGCCTTTCTCGATGAGGGCGCCAATGCCCACCAATTCTGCATCGGCGTGGCGCACCATGCGCACCAGAGCCCCGATGGTCTGACCACTGGCCAAGAAATCGTCGATGATCAGAATCCGATCCTGCGGACGCAGGAACTCGGGAGAGCACATCAAGAACACCGAGACGCCCTTGGTGTGCGAGGGGGCTGCCTCCACGTACACTGGTTCGGTCATGGTGACCGGCTTGGTCTTGCGCGCATATATCAAGGGCACGTCAAGGTGCAGGGCCGTGGTCAAAGCCGGGGCAATGCCCGAGATCTCGGCCGTCAGCACCTTGGTGGCTCCAATGGCGGCAAAAAGTGCGGCCAGCTCCTTGCCAGCTTCCATCATCAACGCCGGGTCTACCTGGTGGTTGATAAAGCCGTCTACTTTCAGGATGCCGCCGCCCAGATTCTGTCCGTCGCGCAGAATCCGCTCCTTGAGTGCTTCCATGCTTTTCTCCTCCCTGAGTTCAGCTCCAGCCCTAGTCTACCACATCACAGCCAAGCTGGCAAGGACGGGGGTGGAAAAGTAGGAGAATGGACCCGTTTTTGCCTTTGCCATACGGTGGCCGATGGGGTATAATGGGTGGCAGGAGGTGCAATGACCCTGGAATTGAACAAGGTCAGCCGTCAGATCGAAGAGCTTGGAGGGATATTGGCCAGCAATGCGCAGCGCCGATCCAGGGCTCTACCAGCTCTGCGCGAACTGCGTCGGCTTTTCTCGAGTGACCTCGAGCGGCTGCAGGCTCTCGCCTCCTCGCCGGTGGGCCGTCAGGCGAAATGCGCGCTGCCAACTCATGAACCCTTGGATGCCGCGATCCCGGCGCCAGAGCCGCCATGCCCGGCCACGATCGTGGCGGCTGATGGCTCCCAGGTTGCCCCTAACCCACACGGGTGGGCGCCATACTATGTGATCAACGTCGGTAGCATGATTTACCGGCATGGCACTGGACAGATGCCGGAGGCAGCAGCAGAGCCGAACGTGGCCTATGCCGTGGACGAAGCGGGCGACCTCATATCTTCCGAACAGGTTGACGCCCGGCGCGACGTAGCTGAAATCCAGAAGCTGGCCGATTTGGCTGAGTCGCAATCTGGGAATGGGCCCGCGCTAGCATTGCTGGACAGTACCTTGGGGCTGCGGGCATGGGGGGGCAGCATTCCCCAGGCCGAACAGGCAATGCTTCAGCGGCGCTACACTACTCAACAGCAACGGATTCGCTCTACAGGAGCGGCGTTGGCGGGCGTGATTAGCCGGTCTCGCCGTTCCGGTGTGGTCAACCTTCTTGACCTGGCGCAGATGGAAGAGTCAAAGGCATCAAGACGAGGCCAATCCCCATTTTCAGGCATAACGGATCAGATGCTATGGGGCGATCTGCGGCCGGGGGAGCGGTCGGCGCTGCTCAGCGAAGATGGGACCTCGCCGGTTTTTTTCTTCTATCTGAACACACAGCCGCCCGATGGACCCGTGCTGCCCCATTCCGAGGCCGAACCGGCGCGGATCGAACTACCCGAGTGGGCGGCGCTCAATCCAGGGAAGCTTGGTTGGGTTCATGCCTTGATCTACGACCAATGTTGCATCAACAACGGATATCCCTATGTTCTGAGCCGGGCCGACGAACTGGCAATTATCCGGACGGAGGAGCGCGAGGCCCTGGAGATGATGCTACTACAGGCGATGAGCCGCCAGGGGATGCCTCTGCCACGTCTATCGTACAAAGAAGCGCAGAAGAGGATCACACGCTCGCCGAGCAGGAGGCGCATGTGAGTGTCGAAACCTATCAAGTTGGCAAGGTGATCAGCGCCAGCAATGCGAGGTTTGCAGTTGGCTGTCGCTTGCTCCGATCCCAGGTGCCCACCTTTGGATCGCTGGTGAAAGCTGAAGCGGAGGATGGCATCACGATCTTGGGACTGATCCGGGATGTGCAACTGTTGGACGATCCACTCATTCGCCAGGTAGCGGTGTTGGCTGAGGAGCGACCTGAGTTGACTGCCGATCAGTACCAAAGACTCTTGCCCATCGAGGTGCAGGTACAGGTAGTCGGATATCGTTGCGGCAACCGGTGGTGCCACTGGCTACCGCCTCAACCGCCCATGAGCTTGGCGCGTATCGTGACCTGCTCAGATGGCGAGTTACGCGAGTTTACGGAGCAATTTGACTATTTCCGACTGGTGCTTGAAGGTCGTGACCCCCTGGCAGACGAGCTGCTGGCGGCCAATCTTCGCTACGCGGCCGAGGCGCGGGGTGCGGCCGGAATCGATTTTCTGGTGGCGGCCGGCCGTGAACTAGCCCGTCTGCTGGCGCTGGATTTGCAGCGATTGGATGGCTTATTGCGGAGGATACGGCCCCGGGATAGCAGCGGCGGACTCGGGTGAGTTGACTGGGAGCTGGCAATGAATGACTATGACGGACTGGATGAGTTCTTTCCGCGGGTGGCTCCTTCTCAAGGTGCTGCTGAAGAGGCCCGACGTCTGGGCATTGTGGTGGGCGGGAGCCTGAGCAAGGGGCTGAGCGTCAAGCTAGATCGCAGTGCGGTCGTGGAGGGCATGGCTGTGGGGCGCTATGTGGTGGTGCGCGGCCAGACAGGCCGCCGGTTCTTCAGCATCATCACCGACGTGGCCTTGGATGCCACCAACCCGGCCATCGAAAAGATGCCACCCGACACCTCTGACACGTTCCTGGCCCGCGTTCACCAGGGAACCAGTACCTTCGGTCGCCTGGATGTGTCGCCCATCCTGGTCCTGGATCCCTCTGCCAGCCCCGGACAGTCCGTCGACGAGCCCAAGCCGGTCAAGACGGTGCCCGCTCACTTTTCGCCGGTCTATGAGGCTACTGAGGAGGACGTGAACAACGTTTTCGGCGCTGAGGACAAACACCACTTTTACGTCGGCGCGCCGCTGGATATGGAGAATGTACGCGTTCATCTGAACCTGGAGCGCCTGGTCGAGCGCTCCAGCGGTGTTTTCGGCAAGAGCGGTACAGGAAAGACCTTCCTGACACGCACCCTGCTGGCGGGCATCATCAAGCAGGACGCAGCAGTCAACCTCGTCTTTGACATGCACAACGAATACGGCTGGGAGAGTCGGGCCGAGCGCCGGCACTCTGTCAAGGGGTTGCGACAGTTGTTCCCCGGCAAAGTGAGCGTGATGACGCTAGATCGAGCATCGTCAGACCGGCGGGGCAGCAAGTGGGACTTTGAGATCAAGATTGGCTACGATCAGATCGAGCCAGAGGATGTAGACATGCTCAGCAGCCTGATGGGCCTGAGTGATGTCCAGATCGGCGCCCTCTACTACCTGCGGCGGCGGCTTGGCAAGGCCTGGGTCGAGAAACTGTTGGCTGAAGGGGAAAATGGAGACGAGGGCCCAACCGAATTGGATATCTTGCTAGATGAAGGCAAGCTACACGGTGGAACTTTGGGCGCCATACAGCGCAAACTGGGCTTGTTCCGTCGCTTTGACTTTTTGCAGCCTCGGGTCCAGGAGGATGTGGTGGGCAAGATCATGGAGTACCTGGATAGAGGGCTGCACGTCATCCTGGAATTCGGACGCTATGGTAGTACCCTGGAGGCCTACATCCTCGTAGCCAATTACCTCACGCGCCGCATACACGGCCGCTATGTACACCGCAAGGAGGTGGCCCTGGGGCGGCGGGCGGAAGAGCCCCGTCCGTTGGTGATTACCATCGAGGAGGCCCACAAATTTCTCGACCCGGCCATTGCCCGGCAGACGATTTT
>Ga0180438_10004363_pt1 | contig 20427 bp, 13 predicted proteins | sample SS_ome_12_FD_132455 | JGI IMG/M metagenome (GOLD analysis project Ga0180438, IMG submission 132455) | Hypersaline lake sediment archaeal communities from the Salton Sea, California, USA - SS_3_D_2 metaG | ecosystem: Environmental > Aquatic > Non-marine Saline and Alkaline > Hypersaline >... | reverse complement strand
TGACAATGTTTTCGCCGCCACTACAATCGAGTTCGTGCTGGCAAAGGTTGTCGGCATGCTGGGCAGTTTGCCCCGCCAACCGTGGCACGCTGAGCGGTAGCTTCGTTCACGCCGCTCGCCTTGCAAGAGCCGCATTGGCGACTCACTCCATTATTGTAATCCAAATCAAGTACGTGCGCGTGACAAAATGTATCGTTTTTGCGACAATTTTCGCGAATTTCGCCAAATAAATCCCCAATCCAGCGCAAAAAAGGCCCCGCCGGAGGGAAGAGCCCGCCGCCGCGGGGCGACTGTTTTTGGATTGCGTTGGGCACACCGCCGCAACGGGCCACTCCGCGCACGGGGTTTGCTAAATAACCTTGCGTGATCCGTGGAGATTGTCGGGGTCCATCCCAAACCAACGCATGTATAACGCCTTCGGCGTAACCCATCGGCCGGCGATGTCAAACCCAGGGTAGCTTCGCAACCCTGGGCTTTGGGGGTGCAACCGCTTCGCGGTAGGTTCCGCTTACGCCGAAGGCGTTTCACTCCCCAGCCCAGCGTCGCGGAGCGCACGCTGGGTCAACCTAAGAGGCGAGCGAAGCCCGCTGGCTCACTGGTCCGAGTAGACCAGCGTGCTTTCTTCCTTGGTCACCGGCGTGCCTTGATCCTCGCTGGTGAGCTGCACGCGGATGCGTTGGCGGCCGGCGGCCAGGCCCTGGACGCGGATCTTGTAAACCGCCTCGGACTGCGGAGCCAGTCGCGGCAACGGTTCGAAGAGGACCTGCTGCCCGGCCACGCCGCCGCGGGAGGGGCCTTCGCCCGCCAGGGGCCGCATCTGCGGCGGCAATTCCGCGGCGAGGGTCACGTTGCTGGCCGATTTCGAGCCCTCGTTGGTCACGCGGATCTCGTAAATGGTGTCGGCGCCCACCTCGATCGGGTCGGCCGTGTCGATCACCTCGAAGGCGAGCGACGCGAGGGCCTCCACACTTACTTCCTGGTCGCAGGTATGCGTCAAACCCATGTCGGCGTGCCCTTCCAGGCGAATCGACTGGTCACCCGTCTCGATCGGCAGCAGCGTCAGTTTCGTCTCGCCCATCTGGTCGGCGGGAAGCTCGGCGAGACTCCAGCGGACGACGTGTTGCGAAGCGTCGTAGGCCCCGGCGTTGTTCGTGCCCACGAACTTCATGCCTCGCGGCAGGTGGGCCGTGATCATCACGTTGGTGGCGGGCGCCGTACCGGGGTTGGCGACGACGACCGTGTAATCGGCGGGCCGTTCGAGGAAGCGCCGGCCAGGCCCCCGCATGGCGACTTGCAGCGTAGGAGCGATCACCTCGAGCTGCGCCGAATGCCGGGCGATGAGATTGGCGTCGGCGTGGGCGGTGATCGTGTTGGTGATCACGCCCGCCACCGCGGCTTTGAGCGTCAGCTCGATCTCGCGGGTCTCGCCGGGCGCGAGCGATCCCACTTCGAACTCGAGTTCCGGTCCAGAGGCGTGGGCGAGGCCCTCGGGCACGTCTTCTTCGAGCTTGACGTTGGTCACGGTCCCGGTGCCGGGGTTGTGAACGCGGATTTTCAGCGGCACATCCTCGCCGATGTGCACGCGGCGGGGACACATGTGTTCGATCTCGAGCGCCGGCCGGGAAACCTTGGCGCTGACGGTGACCTGGGCCTGAAACGCGACGGTGGCGACGCTGCCCACTTCGCCTTCCTCGGCGGGCATCACCGTCATTTCGACCGTCCGCTCCTCGCCGGCGGGAATGACGCCGAGCTGCCACAGCAAGGCCGCGTCGCCGCCGCTGGTGGCTACCGGCGTGGTTTGGATGAGCCGCGTTCCTTGAGGGACTTCATCCCGCACAATCACGCCCAGGGCGTTGACCTGACCCACGTTGCGGATGCGAAGCGTAAAGGTGGCGGGCTCGCCGATCTTGATTTCCGGCGGGGCGGACTTTTCGAGCACGAGCGTGGGATTTTGGGCGCCGGCCAGCTCCGTGCGGCCGGGTCGGCCCTGGCCGGGCGTTTGGGGCGCAGTGGGGGCGGTGGAAGGCGACGGCTGGTCCACATCGCCGAGCCGGACGCCGCTGGCGGCCGGGCGAGGTGTGAATGCGGCCGCCGGGGGCGGCTCTTCGCCAGCGCCCATCCGCCCCGCGTCATCGGTGGCAACGTCGCGGGGGGCCGCAAGGCCGGGCCGCGGCGAATCACCGAGGGACGCCGAGGCCGTCCCGTGAAATTCGTAATCCGTGTCGGTCGCGGTGGACCGAGCAATCGGCGAGTTCGCCGCGGCCATCCGCGGCGCCGGTCCGGTTTCTCCGTCATCGCTGATCGACCGGCCGATCGCAGCCGTCGGTTCTCCGTGCGGCCGGCTCTCGTGCGGAGCAAGAACCGCGGGCGATTCGTTCGACACCGGGCTCGTCCCCGCCACGGTGTCGCCTTCCAGGGCCACCGCCGGGCGGAGAGAATCGGCGTCGGGCTGGAAGTGGGGCGGCTCCGGCGAGGGCTCCAACATCTCGCGCTCGGCGGCGGGACTTTGCGGCCACGCGGGGCTGCGGGGACTCGAAGCGGAACTGGCCTGGGCGATGGCGCCGAATTTCGGCCGCGGCTCCGCCTCGAAATACTGCGCCGGCCGCACACGCGAGCCGTTGTCGACCGAGGCAAAGCGGATGGAGGCCGAGTCTCCCGGTTCAGCCGACCGATCCGCGTCAAACCGGCGGGAACGCAGCGGCGTCGCTTCGAATTTTTTATCGCCCGCCAACGGAATCGGCAGGGCCGCGGCTTCGGAATCGAAGGCCGTCGGCGGGGCCTCCAAGCGGTCGTCGGCGCGGAGGCTCCGCTGGACTTCATAGGTGGCGTATGTCCCGCCGGCCATCACGCCGATTACGGCGAGCAGGCGAATCCAAACCGGTTTCGAAAACCGCAGGGGGTTAAGGCTGATCTTCATGGCTGGTAGAGGGTGCTAGCAAGGGGCAAAAGCGACAAGGCGGCGCCAACAAAAGGAGGAGGAGCGGTGGAAATAGCAAAAAGCCCGCCAAGCGTAAAGACCAGCTTGGCCCACACCTGATTGCTCCGCCGTGACGGCGCGCGTGGCCGGGTGGGCTGCGGGCATTGCCGCCTCGGGGCTTCAGCGTTGATCGAATCGCTCGTTATCGCCAAACAGGGCGGCGCCAAACGCCGTGGGCTGCGCGGCGTCAGTAGGCGTCGATCATGGCCAGGGACGCCTCCAGCCGCGGGTCACCGATGGGGATCAACGCCGTCCGAGTCGCAAAGAAGGAGGCGCCCATGACGTAGAGCCCGCCGACCAGAATCAACGTCCCCACTTCCGGCAATCCGAAGGTCAGATGGGGGCGGAACTCGGGCATCACAAGCCAGAGCAGATCCAAATAGTGCAGCGCCAGCAGCCAAATGGTCCAAAAGATCATGGCGGCGCGACGGCCTTTCACGTGCCGCGACATGAACCCCAGAAACGGAATGAGGAAGTGCCCAAACAGCAGGAGCAGAAGCAACCATCCCCACGTGTTGCGATAGCCTTCGGCCAGCGACGCGCCCCGCACCGTCAGCCAACGCGTGGTCTCCGGGACATTCGCATACCACAGGAGCATGTATTGGCTGAATGCGATGTAGGCCCAAAAAAAGACGAAGGCGAAGAGCAGCCGGCCGAGATCGCGAAAATGCTCGTCGGAGAGCCTGGCGGGTGTCAGGCCAAGCCGCGACAAGACCAGCCAACTCAGCAACACGGCGGCAAAACCACCTACGGCGCAACCGGCGAAGAAGTAAACGCCGTAGATCGTGCTGTACCAATGCGGATCGAGCGACATCAGCAGATCAAACGCGGCGAACGTGAGTGTGACACCCAACGCGATGAGCGCCGGCGCCGACCACTTCTCCATTTGCAGCGTATCAGCGACGCCGCCCGCCGCGTCCTGACGGCGCGAATGGTAGAAGTAGAACGCCGAGATACCGATCCATACGGCAAAATAGAGGGCGAGCCGAATCACAAACAGGGTCGGATTCAACCACGCGGTTTTGCGGGCGGTGAGTTCGTCAAAGGTTTGATGCGGGTAAAGGTGAGGTTCGGCCGGGTCTTCGTGGCCGTGATCGTGCCCTAAAGCAGCCGCCTGCCAATGGGCGTTCGCCGCGCTTTCGCCACCGCGTGCCCACGGATAGATCGAGTGCTCGCCTGCAAACGCGAATGCCGCGATGGGCAAGGCCAGGAGGGCGACCGTAACCGTATTCATCGCGAATACTTCCGCCGGTCGCCGCACCAGCACCGCCCACTTCGCCCGCATCAAGTGTTGAATGAGCAGAAAGAAAAGGCTGCCCAGTGAAATGCTGAGCACGAATGCGACGGCGACCAGGTACGCCAGCATGACCCGTTGCATGCCGTTGGTATACAGCGACGCGCCACCCACCGCTCCCAGGCCGCCAACCACCGCCGCGATCACCATTGCGATGATCGCCTGGCGGGAAAACGACAAAAGCCCCGGCGAATCGACGCGGACGGTCGCCGGTTGGGTCAGAGGATGGTGTTCGGTCATGGCTGTTCCGTCGGCTCCGGCGCTACGGGTTGCGTCTTCTGCAATTCCCGCACATACGCGACAATCGCCCAACGATCGAAGGGCGAAATCTGTTCGCCAAAACCGGGCATGTTCCGCACGCCATCGGATATGGCCTGGTAAAGCTGCCCGTCCGCCCGGCCGCGGATGGTCCGCGTGAGCAGGTTTGCGGGCGGAACCCACTTGTTTTCTTTCAGTTCCAGGCCGCGTTGGTGGATGATCCCGTCGCCGCCTCCCGCCGTCCCGTGACACAGCCGGCAATCGATGTCGTAGCGCGCTTTGCCGCGGGCAAGCAGTGTTTTCGTGTCGACGGTTGCGACCTGCGAGGGCAACGCGGCAAAGAACTCGGTGGCCTTTCCCGTTGGCGTGCCGTCGTCGGTTCGATATCCCAGGGAGAAGTGCTGGTCGTGCCGCAGCCGCCCGCGAGCCACCGTGCCTTCCACCGGCAACCGCATCGCGCGGCCGTCGAGATACCACGGATGGGCCGCCTGCGGACCGAATTTTGGTTGGCGGTCCATATCCATGATGAAGTGAACGCGGGGCTGCCGGGACGTGGTTTGCCGCGCGTGGTAAATCATCGCCAACGGAATCCACGTGGCGACGACTACGGCAATGAGCGCCGCGATCAACCACCAGGGCGGACGGCGCAGACGCAGTTCCCGTATCAACCGCCCCGGCGTGGGAATCGGAAAACGTTCTTCGTGATAGGTGGGCATGTCGGCTACTCCGTCACCAATTCCACAGCGGTCGGGTTGAGCGAACGGAGAAACGCCGTCGTCTCTTCCAGATCGAACTTCTTGTCCTCGGCCTCAATCACGATCAGGTACCGATCCGCGGTGGCCCGGAGAAAACGCCGGCTGCGGGCCAGGGGGTTGTACAGCGTGGGCAGCTTGTTCAGCCCGAGCATGGCCAGCAGGGTACCGACCGCCGCGAACAGGACCGTCGTTTCAAAGATGATGGGAATATTGGCCGGCAGGCTGAAGAGTGGCTTGCCGCTGATGAGGAACTCGTACCCTTGCACGCTCGGCGAGAGCCCCGGCACGGTAATGGCGTTGATCCACCACGTAAGGAGCAAGCCGAACGCCATTCCCGCCAGGCCATGCCCAAGCGTGATCCACGGGATGATCGTTGGCGGCAATCCCATCGCGTGGTTGATGTGATGGATGGGGATGGGGCTGTGAACGTCCCAGGTCAGGTAATCGGCGTCTCGCACCTGCGCCGCCGCTTTCAGCGCTTCGCTGACGGAGCCGAACTCCGCAATGATCGCATACGGGCGGGCGCCGGCAGCGGCGGCGGTGGGTGATTGGTCGGCGCTGATGGCTGTTACGGTCGGCATGCATGCGTCCTTTTTCCGCCGGGATTCTAGGTGAACCACGATCCGCGGCGGAGTTCCCGCGGCGTATCGGAGGAGGGCTGGTAGTCGAACTTGATTTGATGTCTGGTCGTCTGTGCCTGCGGCATCACGGTTTTGACTTCCGCTATGGCCACCATCGGCAGGAATCGGCAGAACAATAAGAACAACGTAAAGAACAGGCCGAAACTGCCGGCCAACATGCCCAGGTCCACCCAGGTCGGCGTGAACATGGCCCAACTGCCCGGCAAGAAATCCTGGCTGAGCGACGTCACGACGATCACAAAGCGTTCGAACCACATGCCGATATTGACGAAGATCGCCACCACAAAAATCGCCCATACGCGTTTTCGTATCCAGGGAAACCAGAGCGATTGCGGCGCGATCACGTTGCAACACACCATCGTCCAAAACGCCCACCAATAGGGGCCCAAGGGGCGGTTGAGAAAGACGAATTGCTCGTAATGCTGCTGGCTGTACCACGCCGTGAAGAATTCGACCGAGTAGGCGTAGGCGACGATCAAACCGGTTCCCAATAGCACCTTCGCCATGTTCTCGATGTGCAAAGGCGTGATCAGGTCGCGTAGGCCGAACCACTCGCGGGCCGGAATCGAAAGCGTCAGCACCATGGCAAACCCCCCGAAGACCGCGCCCGCCACGAAGTACGGCGGGAAAATGGTGGTGTGCCAGCCCGGCAACTGAGCCGTGGCGAAATCGAACGAAACGACGCTGTGCACGCTCAGCACCAGCGGTGTGGCCAGCGCGGCCAGCAGCAGATACGCGCGTTCGAACCGCACCCAATGACGGCTCGATCCGTTCCAGCCCAAGGAGAGGATGCCGTATACCATCTGGGCCAGGCGGCCGCGGGCCCGGTCGCGGAGCGTCGCCAGGTCGGGAATCATGCCCATATACCAGAACATCAGCGATACGGCGGCGTACGTGCCGACCGCGAACACGTCCCACAACAACGGGCTGCGGGCCTGAGGCCACATCGCCAACTCGTTGGGGTAGGGAGCGAGCCAGTACGCCAGCCAGATTCGGCCCACGTGCAGGCCCGGAAAGATGCCGGCGCAGCATACGGCGAAAATGGTCATCGCTTCGGCAAAGCGGTTGATGCCGGTCCGCCACCGCTGCCGCAGCAAAAACAGAATGGCGGAGATGAGCGTCCCCGCGTGTCCGATACCTACCCAAAATACGAAATTAACGATCGGAAAACCCCAGCTCACCGCGTTGTTATTGCCCCAAACGCCCACGCCGGCGGTGAGCAGGTACGCGACGGTGACGAGCAGAAGCGACAAGAGGGATAGCGCCCCGGCCATGGCCACGTACCACATACGGGGCGTCTTGCGCAGCGCCAGGTCGGTGACGAGGTCGGTGATGGAAGTGAAATCGTGTCCGCCCAAGACCAACGGCGTAAGCTCGCGGGGATCGTACGCCTGCAATTCACGTTGCGGCCGCTCGGCGGTTTGTGACAGGCGGATGGAACTCATGTTTCCCGATTCCGAATCTTGGCCAGGTAAGTGGTGCGGGCGCCGAGATTCAACTCGGCCAGCATCTCGTACGACCGCGGATTGCGGCGGGCGCGCGATACCGCCGACTGCGGATCGTTCAGGTCTCCAAATACGATTGCCCGCGTGGGGCAGGTCGCCTGGCAGGCGGTTTGAACTTCGCCCTCGCGGACGACGTCGGCGTCGCGGGCGCCGCGCGCGAATTCGTTCTTGGCGGCGATCCGCGCATCAACGATTCGCTGTACGCAGTAGGTGCACTTCTCCATGACGCCCCGCATCCGGACGGTGACTTCCGGGTTATGCGCCATCTTCTTGAAGTTCGAAACCTCTTCCGGCTGTTGCCGATCGGGGATGTCCAGCCAGGGCTTGGCGGGCTCGCGCGGATCGGAGGCCTGGTAGTCGAAATAGTTGAATCGCCGGGCCTTGTAAGGGCAGTTGTTCGAGCAGTACCGCGTTCCGATGCAGCGGTTGTAAACCATCGCGTTTAGCCCCTCGCTATCGTGCAGCGTCGCCGCGACGGGGCAGACTTGTTCGCACGGCGCCTTCTCACAGTGGACGCAAGCCGTGGGGACGTGGACGATATCCGGATTGCTCGCCGCGCCCTTGAAATAGCGGTCAAGCCGCAGCCAGTGCATCTCGCGGTTGACCGCCACGTTGGCTTTGCCTACCACCGGAATGTTGTTCTCGGCCTGGCAGGCGACAACGCAGGCGCTGCAGCCAATGCAAGCGTTCAGATCGATCGCCATGGCCCACTTGTGCGGCTCGTCGAAGTCGGCCGGCTTGTCGAACAGCGGCGCCGCATGAACCTCGTGCGAGGCGGCGTGCGCGGCCCGCGGATCGCGGCGGTATTCCGCCAGGGACGTCTCATGGATGAGCAGTCCGGGGCGTCCCGCCTCGCCCAGCCGCTTCTTCAAGGCGAAATGGGCGACGGATTCCACCAGATGGTGCATTTGCGTGGTGGCCAACGCGTACCGGCCGCCGATCTTTTGCGCCCGGCAGCGAACTACGGTGTAACTGCGCTCGCACGTCCGGAGCGGATAGGCGTTTACGCCCACGCGATTTCCAATGCGTCCCGCGCTCGTGCGGCCATATCCCAGGGCGATGGAAATGCAGCCGATCGCTTGCCCCGGCATCACGAGCACCGGAGCCTCAATGGCTTGTTTCGCTCCGTCTTCGACCGCGAGCCGAATTTTCTCGCCCGTCGTAACGTTAAGTCGGTCCGCGTCCGCCTTTGCGACCAGCGCGGCGTTATCCCACGTCAATTTCGTCAGGGGGTCGGGCAATTCCTGCAACCAGGGGTTGTTGGCGTAACGGCCGTCATGAATCTTGGCGTCCGCGGTGAATTGAAGCTCGAACCCCGGTTCTTCGTCGGCTGCGCGTGAGGATCGGACCGGCTTGTTAAAAGCGGGGACCGGGCGGACCTCCGGCGAGATCGTCGCCCATTCCGACCCGGCCTGATATCCGTCGTGAATCGCCAATTCCCAGCCTTTGGCGCCTGCGGCCGGGAACCGCCGGCGGAAGGTCTCGCGGACGAGCGAGCGCGTATCCCCGGTCGGCCTGCCGGCGATGAGCGACAAAAGCTCCAGTGGAGATTTTCCATCAAATAGCGGCAAGATCAACGGTTGGCCAAGCGTGTAGGCGCCGTCCCAGCTACGGCCGTCGCTCCAGGTTTCCAGCCCGTGGGCCATCGGCACGTGCCACGCGCAGGCCCGAGACGTCTCGTTGTCATACATGCTGAGATGGATCGAAAGAAGCGGGCGGTCGTCCGTGGAGAACAGGTCGAGCGGGGCGTCGGCGGGAGCGTCGTAAACGGGATTGCCGCCCAGGATGATCAAGGTGCGTATCACGTTGCCCTGCAGCAATTCGCTCAGCCGGCGAAGGGAGCGAACGTAGCCGTCGGGCGCGTCTTCGACGAGCGGTTCGGCGGTGTGGGTCGCGCACGCGCCGGCGCTGCCGAGCCGGCGGTTGATGGCATGGGCCAGGTGATGGGCGCGGGGGCTGAGCGCCGGGCCGACCGCCACAACGGCGCCCTCGCCGGCCTCGATCAACTCGTCAGCAAGGGCGTCAAGCCGTGTGGCCGTCGCCTCGTTCAACGGATCGGCGGCGGCCTCGAGCAATCCCAGACGCGAGGCGACTCGCTCGAGGGCCGCTTCCACGAACGAGGGCTTCAGCGGCAACCGCTCGTCGGCCACCGAACCGGTGATCGACCATGACGGTTCGATGCTGATAAGACGATTCATGACGCCGCGGTCCGCGGTCGTTCGGCCCTCGGCCCAGTCCCGCGCCAGCTTGAGGTGGGCGGGGTGCGTTCCCAACAAATCGGCGTCGAAGCAGACGATGACCTTGGCCCGCTTCAAATCGTAGTGGAGCCGCAAGGCCTGGCCGAACGCGGCCCGACTGCCTTCCCACGCGTGATCGTGATGAATCGGCTGATACGCGAACCATTGCGATTGGGGCAGCGCCTCCTTGAGTTCGTCCACCAGGCGCCGCTGGGTGGGACTGCCGCTGGGTTGCAGGAGCACGGCCAGGCCCTCGCCGCCGCGTTCGCGATGTTCCGCCAGCCGTCCTTCCACAGCCGAGGTAAACGCATCCCACGACTGCTTCACGCGGTGGCCGTCTCCCCCTGCGTCCGCAGCGGACCGGCGCGACATCACGTGGCGGCTGCGGTCGGGGTCGTATAAGTCGAGCAGATTGGCTTGCGCCAGTGCCGAGGCGGCGCCCAGCGACATCGGATGCTCCGGATTGCCCTCCACTTTGATCGGCCTGCCGTCGTAGCTCTTCGCCAATATGCCGTGGGCGACGCCGTCCAACTCGAAAAGCGTGGCGTAGTATTCGGCCACGCCCGGCGCGACGCCGGCGGGACGGGCCGTGTGCGGACGAATCTCCTCCTTCGGCCAGCGGCGGCATCCGGCCATTCCGGCCAGCGCCAGACCGGCGCCCAACCGCGTGAGAAAGCCGCGGCGATCATGCCGGGCAATCGCCTCCCGCAACATGGGAAACGCCGCGTTTGCTTGCTGGGCTACGTCGCCATCGCAGGCGAGATGCTCCAGGCTCCGCCAGTACGCGGGGGCCCCGGCGAAGGCGCTCGCGACGGCCGGCCGGAGACGGTTCTCGTCCGCAGGGGCGGTGTTCGGCGTTACGCCAATGTCATGGGTATCTAGCGATGGCATGTCGTGCAGCTCGTCATGAATGGCTCAGAAAGAACGTGATATGTCTCTTTGAGTTCGGCGCCCAGGGCCGATTGCGATTTGCCCGTCGCGGCGAACGCGTCCCATCCCATCGCCGTCACCGCGTCACGCGGCCGCAAAAACTTTTCCGGCTGGCGATGGCATTCCAGGCACCACGCCATGCCCAACGGCTTGTCCTGGCCCACTTCCTCCATCCGATCCACGCGGCCGTGGCAGGTCTCGCAACCAACGCCTTTGTTGACGTGGGCGGAATGATTGAAATACACGAAATCCGGCATGTCATGGACTTTGACCCACCGGATCGGCTCGCCGGTCTCGAAACTGGCGCGAACGGGCTGTAAGAGGTCGCTTTCGGCCTTGATCGCCGCATGGCAGTTAAGACACGTCTTGGTGGGCGGAACCGCGGCGAAAGCGGTCTCTTCCACCGTGGTATGACAGAAGCGGCAGTCCATCCCCAGTTCTCCCGCGTGCAAGGCATGGGAGAACGCCACGGGCTGCTCAGGCCGATAACCGACCGACCGCGTCTTCGGCGAGAGCGCCAACGTGCCCAGCAGCGGGAGGTAGGTTAATACGCCGATCGCCAAAAGGAGCATCGCCGGGAACAGATAATTGGCCCACGGCGGAAACTGAAACCGTTCCTCGCCGAGATCGGCGGAGGCGGCGACGGCGGGCGGGCCGATCGGTGCCGGATCGTGGTTTTCTGGGACTGCCATAACGAGTTATCTCCACCAGAAGCAAACCACGGCGATCATCAGCCAGGCGGCCGCCGCCAACGCCCAGCCGGCCATCGACAAGGGCCGCAACACTCGATAACGCAGCGGCCGGCCCGTTATCAGCTTTGGCGCCACGACGCTACCCGCGACAACCATGACGCCCCACACGAACAGGCCATGCACGCCGGTCAAGGCAAGGGTCAGCGTCCCGAGCAGCGTGCGGCGGCGTTCTGCGAAGCGTTCTCCGATGGGCAGTCCGGCGCGGTCGTCGTGCGCGACGATTGCCTCGTCCATTCCGGCGGGCGGCGGCGCCGGCGCCGGAACGACCCACCGGGAAAGCTGTACGGCGGGATCGGCGCCGCCCTCGCCCCCGCCCCCTGCCAGTTTGCCGCCGTCCCGGAGCGAATCGATGAAGGCCACGAGGTGGGCAATCTGCTCCTCGGTCAAAAAAGGATTGCCCCCCTTCGCCGGCATCGCCTTGCCGCTTTTGTTCTGCGGATGGCCGACCGGGCGGCCGTTGCGAATCACACTGGCCACTGCGGTGGCGTCAGCTCCGGCGATGAACTCGCTGCCAATTAGCGACGGCGCCAGATTCGCCATGCCCTCGCCGGTGGGCCCGTGACACGTGACACAGCCCGTCGCGAACAATTGCTTTCCCTGTTGTGCGTCGCCGGTAGCAAACGCGTCGCCCGCCGCTGCCGGGGGCGGGCCGGATTCGCCCCTTCGGCCACCCACGTGCGAGTAATCCAATACTTGCGGCCGCATCGTCAACGCCCGCGCGAACATGACCGATTGAATGCTGACGGCAATGAGGCCGCAGCCGATCGCCAGGGCGAAGTGCAGATAAAAACCTTGAACGAAGCGATGGCGGACGGCCTGGAGCGACCAGACGAGATTGACCAAAGCCCACGCCAGCGCGGCCATCACGAGCCAGGCCCAGATCGATTCGAGCCGCTCGCCATCCTGGCCGCGATGGCCAGGGCCGTAGGCGGTGTGAATGACGATCGCGGCCAGCAGCAGCGTCCAGAACACGACGAGCAGCGCGGCCGAACCGGCAAAAACTCCGCTGACCAGCCGCGACTGCGGATCTGGACGGGAATCTGCGGTAGCGTTGCCGGGGCCGAGGGACTGCAAGCCGGCGTCCTTTTTTCGAGTATTCCGCTTGCGGCGATGGAGGCGGCCGACGCGGCGCCCGTCGCGATCAAAGGCCGCCCACCACGGATGGATTGACGACAAAATACTCCGCAATTCGCCGTTTGGCAAGAGCCGCGTCGCCACGTCGCGGAATCACCCCGCCGGCGCCCGGCTACGTCCGGCGTCGCTTGCCCGGCGCCTTGGACGCCGCGACCCGTTTTGCCGCCGGCATGACCCGCGGCGTTCCGGCCCCCGGCTGCGCAAACACCGAAAACGTCGTGTTCCGCAGGAAATCGTCGAAGATTTGCTGCATCGCCACCAGGGAGTTGTGCAGCGGGCAAGGCTCCTCGGCGCCGCACCAACCTGGGCCGAAGGGACAGACCGACCGCGACTCGCTCTCGAACACGCGGACGACATCTTTCAAGCTGATTTCGCCGGGTGGCTTGGCGAGCCGATAGCCGCCGCCCGGCCCGGGCGAGCCCGTCACCAGTCCCTCTCGCGAGAGTTCGGTCAGGATTTTTGCGACCACCGGAAGCGGCAAGCCCCGGCTTTCCGCGATCTCCCGTGACGAGGCGGGGCGGGAGGATTCCGGGTGCAGCTCCGCGAGGCGGCTCATCGCGGCGATCGCGTTTTGGGTCATCTTCTGGTACAACGCAGAAATCCTGGCGTTTTGCAGCATGGCGACGGCGCCCTAATCCCGAATCAGTGTTCCGCGTTTAATGGAGAATTGCAAGCCCAGCCGGCAGGGCGGCGATGACTGTCGCCAGCCTGCAAACGTCGTGGAAGACAAGCGGGCATTCGCCGGATATCGCAAACCCGGGAGGACTTTTTGAGGGTTTGCGGGGCGATTCCCGCGGGAAAGGGCAAGCATTGGCAAGTGGCGCCGCTTCGGAGGGAAAGGCCGGCGTGTTTTTTTGTCGCCCGATTGACAGCGCCGACCCTCGCCGGTATCATCCAGAGCCGGAAATACGGACAGGCAATTCCGTATTTAGGATGGCGCCGCGCCGGCGGCCGTAATGCCCCGCCGCGTCGGCGCTCCCAATCATCCGGGAGATGGTCCCTCCGCGTCAGGAACTCCGCCATGCCGTCTCATCTTTCTCCTTCGCCGCAGGCTCCCCCGCCAGAATCCGCAGACGCCCACCCTCTTGCCAACACGCCGCTTGCCAACACGCCTGATAAGCCCGCGCGGCGCGGTTCGGCGGCCAGGCCGGTCAGCCGACGCGCCTTTCTCTCCCATCTGGTGGCGGCCGGCGCCGGCGCCGCGGCGGTCAACCGCTGGGCCACTTCTGCGGCCCGAGACCTTGTGCCGCTCACGGTGGAAAACCCGCTGGGGAGCTACCCCAACCGCGACTGGGAGCGGCACTACCGCAATCTCTATCAATCGGATTCGTCGTTCACGTTCTTGTGCGCGCCCAACGACACCCACAACTGCCTTTTGAACGCGCACGTGAAGAACGGCGTGGTCACCCGCATCAGTCCAACGTTCGGTTACCACAAAGCGACCGACCTGGAAGGAAACCGCGCCAGCCAGCGGTGGGATCCCCGGGTTTGCCAAAAGGGCCTGGCGTTGGTTCGCCGCTTTTACGGTGACCGTCGCTGCAAGCGTCCCATGATGCGCAAGGGCTTCAAGCAGTGGGTGGATGAAGGATTTCCCCGCGACCCGCAAACCGCCGCCGTCGATCCCGAGCGGTATCTCCGTCGCGGACGAGACGCCTGGGTTCCCGTCACGTGGGAAGAGGCGTACGACTATTCCGCCAGGACGATGGCGAACATCGCCCAGACCTACAGCGGCGAGGAGGGGCAACGGCGGCTCTTGGCGCAGGGCTACGATCCGTTGGTGGTGGAGGCGACGCAGGGCGCCGGCACGCAAACCCTCAAGTTCCGGGGCGGTATGGCGGCCCTGGGGGCGACGCGCATCTTCGCCCAGTATCGGCTGGCCAACGCGATGGCGCTGCTGGACAGCAAGGTCCGCGGCGTGGGGCCCGACAAGGCCATCGGCGCCCGCGGCTGGGATAACTACTCGTGGCATACCGATTTGCCCCCCGGCCATCCGATGGTCACCGGCCAGCAGACCGTCGATTTCGACCTGTGCAACGTCGAGCATTCGGACCTGATTCTCGTGTGGGGCATGAACTGGATTTGCACGAAGATGCCCGACGCCCACTGGCTGACCGAGGCCCGCATGAAAGGCTCGAAGGTGGTCGTCATCGCGGCCGAGTACTCTGCCACGACCAACAAGGCGGACGAGGCGTTTATCGTGCGGCCGGGAACCACGCCGGCGTTAGCGCTGGGGCTGGCGCAGGTGGTCATCGAGGAAGGGCTGTTTGATAAGGACTTCGTTGCGCAGTACACCGACTTGCCTCTGCTCGTGCGGCTGGACAACGGCAAGTTGCTGCAGGCCGGCGAAGTTTTCGCGAACTACCGGCCGTCCGAACTGAAAAACGGGGCCGTCGTAACCCAGCCCGGAGAATCGTCGCCGCCACCGCACCAGCAGCCCACCGCGGTACTAACGAGCGAGCGGCGTGCGGCCTGGGGCGACTACGTCGCCTGGGACGCCGCGGCCAATGAGCCCGTCGCGATTCCTCGCGATCACGTCGGCAAGTTCTTCGCCCAGGCCGGCGTAACGCCCAAGCTGGAAGGCGCCTTCTCCGTCCACCTGGCCGATGGCCAGACCGTCCGATGCCGCACCGTGTTTGACGTGACGCGGGAGGCGTTGGACGCTTCCTACACGCCCGAAAACGTGGAAAAGATCACCTGGGCGCCGGCCGACGCGATTCGCGGTTTGGCCCGGCAGATTGCGGCGAATCCGGAGAAGACGTCGTTCGTGCTCGGCATGGGGCCGAATCAATACTTCAACAACGATCTGAAAGATCGGGCCGTGTTCCTCATCGCCGCGCTTACGCGAAACGTCGGCTATCTCGGCGGCAATGTCGGCTCGTACGCCGGCAACTACCGGGCTGCCTTCTTCAGCGGGTTAGGGCAGTACATTGCCGAAAATCCCTTCCAGGCGGAACTCGATCCGGCCAAACCGGTCACCAATAAGGTTCGCTATTTCAGGGGCGAGTCGGTCCATTATTTCAATCACGGCGACACCATTTTGCGCTACGGCGACGCGGTGCTGACGGGCAAGACGCACCTGCCGACTCCCACCAAAGCGATTCATGTTTCCAATTCCAACTCGTTGATCGGCAACGCCAAGGGCCATTACGAGACGGTCGTCAACACGCTCCGGCGCGTCGAGTTCGTGGGTGTCAACGAGTGGTGGTGGACCGCCAGTTGCGAATACGCGGACGTGGTGTTTCCGGTCGATAGCTGGGCGGAAATGAAGCATCCGGACATGACGATCAGCGTCACGAATCCGTTCTTGTACATCTTCCCCGCCACGCCGCTGCCGCGCATTCACGACACGCAGGGCGATATCGAGGTAGCGGCCGGCTTGTGCGCCGCGATGGGAAGGCTGCTGGACGACCGGCGATGGATCGATTACTGGCATTTCATTCATCAGGGGAGCGCGCGGCCCTACCTGCAGCGGATTCTCGATCATTCCAACGCGATGCGGGGCTATCGGATCGAGGAGTTGGAGGCCCAGGCCGCAAAAGGCGTCCCCGCCATCGTCCAAACCCGCACCTATCCCAAGATCGGCGGTTGGGAACAGTCGAACGAGGATCGGCCCTGGTACACGCGGACCGGCCGCTTGGAGTTCTACCGGGACGAGCAGGAATTCATGGACAGCGGCGAAAACCTGGTGCTGCACCGCGAACCGATCGATTCCACTTTTTACGAACCCAACGTGATCGTGGCGGCGCCGCATCCCTTGCTGCGGCCCAAGACCCCGGAGGACTACGGCGCCGCACGATCCGACCTGTCCGGCGACGCGCGGCAGGCCCGGCACGTGACGCTGACGGTTGACGAGATGCTCAAGACCCAGCATCCGCTGCGAAAATATGGTTACGAATTCATATTTCACACGCCAAAATACCGGCACGGCACCCATACCACGCCCACCGACGTGGACATCATCGCCGTGTGGTTCGGTCCCTTCGGCGACATGCACCGCGAGGACCGCCGGATGCCGATGGTCGGCGAGATGTACGTCGATATCCATCCGCTCGACGCCAGGCAGTTGGGCATCGAGGAGGGCGATTACGTCTGGATCGACGCCGACCCCAAAGACCGCCCGTTCCACGGCTGGGAACAGAACCCCGAAGCCTACGAGATCGCCCGGCTGATGGCGCGGGCCCGGTACTATCCAGGCACGCCGCGGGGGGTCACGCGAATGTGGCATAACGCGCACGGCGCCACGTACGGCACGGTCCAGGGCGCCAAAGAACACCCGACCGGACTGGCCCAGTCGCCGACCACGAAGTACAAGGCCATGTTCCGCTCGGGCAGCCATCAAAGCTGCACGCGGGGCTACATCAAGCCCACCTGGATGACGGATTCCTTGAACGTCAAAGAACTGTTGACCCAGGATATGGCGCAGGGCTTTGTGCCCGACGTGCATTGCCCGACGGGAGCGCCGCGGGAAGCGATGGTGCGGATTACGCGCGCCGAGCCCGGCGGGGTGGGCGGCCGCGGTCTGTGGCGGCCGGCGGCCCTCGGCCTTCGGCCCACCTACGAGAGCCAGTTGCTGAAGGATTTTATGGCGGGCAGGTTTGCGGAAGTGCGAAAGGCCTAAGCGCCGCACGCAACGATCCCGGAGGCATCCGACGATGGCAAAACGATTCAATTGGCAGATCGATCGCGAACAGGCGTATCCGTACGAAGCGCCGAACCCGCAACGGCAGGTCGCCTACATCTTCGACACGAACAAGTGCATCGAGTGTCAAACCTGCACCGTCGCCTGCAAGACGTGCTGGACCAGCGGCAAGGGCCAGGAGACGATCTTCTGGAACAACGTGGAAACCAAACCCTACGGCGGCTATCCGCACGAGTGGGACAGCCGCTTGATGAAGCTCAACGGTCCTGCCCGGTGGCGGGAAAAAAAGCTCGATTCGCTCACCGTCTTCGAGAAGAACGGCGAAGACAAACCCCCGCTGGGCCACTTGCCCTCGGAGCGGGACTACGCCTCGCCGAATCTGGGCGAAGACGATCTTTCGGAGATGATCGACCAGGGGTCCCACTTCGACGGCACGCACCACGGCTGGATGTTTTACCTGGCCCGGATCTGCAACCATTGCGACCATCCCGCCTGTCTTGCCGCGTGTCCCCGCAAGGCGATCTACAAGCGGCCGGAAGACGGCATTGTGCTTGTCGATCAGGAGCGATGCCGCGGCTACCAGCACTGCCTCGAAGCCTGTCCCTACAAAAAGGTGTTCTTTAACATCATCAACCGCGCCAGCGAGAAGTGCATCGGCTGTTTTCCGCGGGTCGAGCAAGGGAATGCGGCGCTTTGCGTGGAATCGTGCATCGGCAAAATTCGCCTGCACGGTTTCTTGTCCACGAACGCGGAGCCACGCGAGGACAATCCCCTCGACTATATCGTGAAGATCCGCAAGCTCGCGCTCCCCTGCTATCCGCAATTCGGCACGGCCCCCAACGTCTACTATATTCCCCCGGTTCATGTGCCCGATCCCTTTCTCGATCAGCTCTTCGGCCCCGGCGTCGAGGAAGCGAAGGAAATGTACCGCAACCTGAAAAACGACAGGCGGTTGCTCGGGGCGCTGATGCTCTTCGGAGCGAGCCCGCGAATGATCACCCGGTTTGAAGTGCAGGGCGATGAAGCGGTCGGCTGGGACGTGGACGGCGAAGAGGCCGTACGGGTTCCCTTTACGGAGCCGACCTACTTCCGCAAGCATTTTGACAGCACGCATGGCGCGTACCGTCACAACACGGCATAGGGCCGCAGCCTGCCTGCCGCGTAATTTCCAGTCCAGTATGCTTCGCCAACGCGAGGACCCCGAGCGATGAAGCGCGATTTCGACGACCGAAAAATTCTGATCGGCATGATCGGCGGCGCGGCCCTGATTGTGGTCACCATGATTACGGCGATATTTCTTGTATCCCGGCGGCCCGTCGTGGTGGTGGTTCCCGGCGCCGACAACGCGGGGCGTTCGGGTGTGGCTGGGCCCGCCGATTCGGCCGCCGCGGGATCGCCATCGACGACAATCGCCGTGCCGGAAGGGCCTCCTCCCGAAATCACCGTGGCCAAGGTCGCCGCGGCCCCGGCGATAGAAGACCCCCTGGACCCCGCCTGGGACAAGTTCGCGGCGGTGGAAGTGGACCTTCAGCCCCAGACGGTGGCGGAGCCAATGCTCGCAAGCGCAACTGTGTCCAAACTCCGCGTCCAGGCGGTGCGGGATGATAATCGCTATGCCTGGCGGCTCAACTGGGCGAAGGCGCAGCCGGCGGACGTGAGTGAAATCGGCCGGTTCAGCGATGCCGTGGCGATGCAATTCCCGCTCGTGGATGGGGCGCCGTACACGATGGGCGGTCCCGGCATGCCGGTACGTATGCTGCACTGGAAGGCGGTTTGGCAGCGGGACGTCGATGAGGGCTTCCAGGGACTGGCGGCGCTTTATCCCAACACCGACGTTGACCTTTACTGGTTTGCACAGGGAAAGCGGCCGCACGCCGCCAGCGGCTCCCTTGATAATCCCCAGGCCCAGCAATGGATGATCGCCGCCCAAGCCGACAACCCAATGGCCGACACCTCGCGCGAACATCCGATCGAGGAGTTGACCGCCCACGGCTTTGGCTCCAGCGCCCACGTCGAAGGCACGTCCAGCCGTGCACGGGGCGTGTGGAGTGACGGCCAGTGGTATGTCGTGATCGATCGACCGATCAACGCGAACGATCCCTTGATCGAGCGGTTCGACAGCGACCCCGACAAACAGATGATTGCGTTCGCCGTGTGGGACGGGGACAACGCCAATCGGGGTGGCCGCAAGCATATTACCAATTGGCTGCCGATGCGCATCGCGCCGTGAAACGAGGTCCCGGATGGAAGCGCAGTCCACGTTACATGCGGAAGCGATCGCGCTTGCCGCCCAGGCCGACCTGACGTTGCTCACCGTCGAAATGCTCCGGGCGCCCCAAACCGTACAGCGGGCGCCGATTCCACCCTGGTTTGAAACGCCCGTCGATACGCTGGAGGGCCTGCTTGTCAGCGGGTTTGGTCCGGATGCCCTGGCGGCCTCCGAAAGCGACGTTCCTTCTTTATGGCAGGCGCTTGGGGAGGTGCGACGATTGGCGAGGAGTTTGGACCGCAACGCCTGGAGCGACGAATATTGGCGGTTGTTCGGCAGCGGGGAAGGCTGCTCGCTCAACCAGGCCAGCTATATCCGGCGCGATAAAGGAGCGATTCTCGGCGACGTGTGCGGCTTCTATCAAGCCTTCGGGTGGCAGAGCCGCTCGACGGAGGGCGAGCGGCCGGACCACCTCCTCTGCCAGCTCGAATTCACGGCCATGCTGCTGGCGATGGCTGCCCGCGCGGAAAACGACGAGGAGCGGGAAATCGTGCACAGCGCACTGGCTCAATTTGCCCGGACGCACATGCACGACTGGCTGCCATCGGCGTGCTACTATATGATCGACGCCGCGCGGCTGGCCTATTTTGGCGCGGTGGGGCAATGGCTGATGCTGTTGTGGGCTTGCCTGACGCGGTTTTATGACTGGCCCGTCGACCCCGTTTCCCAGGCGCCGCTTCTGCCGGAGACCTCATTTGAGAATCCGTACGAATGCGGGGCGCCGGACCTGACGCAACTGGCCGAACCACCCACGGTCGCTGGCTCGCGATAAAACCTGCCTGCGTGGAAGTCGACGAGGGGCGAACAGTCTCCCGAATCGTGCGACGTCGGCGCTCTAAGCCGAACTTTTTTGGGCTTGAGCAGCGGATTTGTGTGTAGATGCCGGGAATTGGTCGGGATTCGGGCCAGATTGGAATGGCACTGTCATTTCGCAACCTGTTTCAGGTGCAGTGTTTGCGGAGTTCCTGGCGGAGGATGGTTCTCGGTTTTTGCATTAGCGGGTAGCCGTGTCTGCGGCGTTTGAGGACGCGGGGTT
>Ga0180438_10004362_pt1 | contig 20427 bp, 27 predicted proteins | sample SS_ome_12_FD_132455 | JGI IMG/M metagenome (GOLD analysis project Ga0180438, IMG submission 132455) | Hypersaline lake sediment archaeal communities from the Salton Sea, California, USA - SS_3_D_2 metaG | ecosystem: Environmental > Aquatic > Non-marine Saline and Alkaline > Hypersaline >... | reverse complement strand
GGCCTACTATCCGATATGGAGCGTTGGAGGTCACGCGGACTAATAGCGAGGCCAATTTAAATAAAAAAAACAATTGAGGTGAGAAATGAGCGAACACGTATCACTGGACGTAATATTCGAAAGTCCAGACAATCCAAGAAAAATCGACAAAAAAGACGTTGACTCCTTAAAGAGATCAATTGATCTTTATACTCCAACAATCGACGGGTGGAATCCGGCCGACGGATATCGATTGCCGAACCCGATTATAATTAATTATGACGGGGAAATCTTATCAGGTAACCAGCGCTATAAAGCACTAAAAGCGCTCGGCCAAGACTGGATTCACAAAGAAGATATAAAGCAGTTAAAAATAACAGATCCGGCATTAAAAAAAGCCTTTATCGTTAAGATGAACACTCACGCCGGAATATTCGATGACAGTAAATTAAATGATATTTTAAACGAAGTGTCCGACATGGATGGCTGGGAAGACCTCACGGGCTTTGACGATACAGATTTATTCGATATACCGGTCGAATATAACGAGGACCTCGGCGCTCGGGAATCATCGAAGGATGATAAGTTCGGCAATAAAATATTCCCAATGCTACTCGGAAAGTTTTTTTATAAATACAAGGGTGACGACGAAGTGCTAAAAGACTTTTTCTATGAAAAGATTTATGAGATGCCAGAACCAGCTCAAGAGGAACTCATGTTAAAAATCCTCTATGCGATAAAAGAGATTATATCATGAAATATTATCTTGAGTCATTGCAAGAAAAGGGAGTTGTTTTTTATTCCAGACAGCTTTTAGTTCATCTAATTAAAATAAACGGTCATGAATTATGTGAAAAACCAGAGGATGCAGACTTTATACTCGTTTCAGTATGTGATACAGCTGAAATAAATCTGATTAAGAAGATGCGCGAGCGATTTCCGGATAAAAAAATAATCGTCGGCGGTTATCACGCGACCTACTTCAAACTATATGCCATCTTTGCCGATTACGTAAATGTCGGGCAAGGCTTTGAGTTCTTCGAATGCCAGACGGAAGACGAAATAAGAAAGCTCGACTGCATATATTGGGACGGATGTGAGAAGTTGATAATTCCCTCTACTGAAATAAGGTGGGAAAAGTGTCCGGCAATACAAGTGTCAAAGAAGCGCTTTTATTATTGGGCTGCTGTAGGATGCAAGAACAAATGCAAGTTTTGTTTAACTTCATGGAGCAACCTGCATCAAATGAACCCTTATACAAAACGGATTAAAAGAAAAATGGAGAGCGAGGGGTATTTTTTAAAGCTGATCGAAAACGAAGAAATGTCCAATCTGGACGTAAAAGAACCTGTTAAAGATTTTATGTTAAAAGACTACATAAAAACTACAAACATAAGCGCAAAACTAATCCGGCTAGGGATAGAGTTTGCCACAGAAGAAAACAGAAAGCTTTATGGGAAACCATTTACTGACGACGAGTTCCTTTTTGCCATAGATAAAGCCAAAAGAGAAAAAAAAGACTTAACGCTGTTTTGTCTTGGCGGTGTCGATACCCGTGAGGAATGGGCCGACTTTATCTGCAAGATACCCAAAGACTGGGAAACAAAAAAGCCTAATATATTTTTTAAGTTCACCAATCTTGAAATACAACAGTTTACTCCCATTTGGCGCAAGCGATACGACTTGATAAATCCAGAGAACCGCATTGATAAAGATGACCTCGAGTGGATCTGGGATAGAACCGAGCACGCCATAACCAGACTAAGGTTCCGGCCGGTAAAGTATCCAGCGCACTCTCTTTGGAGAACCGGATTAAATAACGTGTTTACTCGGGAAGAGTTCGATTTTTGGTGGAGTCTTAAGAACGAAAAAGACAAATGGGTTATGCATGACCACCTAATCAAATCAAACGTATTGGAAAACGATTATAAAGACTCGATTAAAATATCCCATAGGAGAAAAGAACAATGAAATTACACATAGGAGTTATTCAAGATATTGTTAAGTTACTAGAAGCAGGTAACACCATTGAGGACACGATGGGATATTTAGGCCTATCAGAAAGATCATATTACATCTGGAAAAAAGCCGGACGAAAGCTAGAGATAAAAATAGAACGTGGAGAGATCGACGAGAAAAGCCTCGATGACCATGACCAAATGTATCTGCATTTCTTTCAGGAAACTAAAAGGGCTGAAAGGGCACCTCTGGTAAGGAACGTGGCTATCATACAAAAAGCAGCAGCTAAACAATGGCAAGCAGCTGCATGGTACCTGGAACGACGGGACCATAAAAACTGGGGCCGTAAAGACCGGACAGAAAACTTTAATACAAACCTAAACGCAGAAACATCTCAAGACACGGTTAAAAAAATATTTAAATCGCTAACAAAACCAGAAGATGACGAAGTTTAGTAATTTAACTGAGAAGCAGTCACAAGCGCTGAAATTACTCTTAAAGAACGTATATAAGGAAATCCTGTTTGATGGCGGCTCACGGGCAGGGAAAACGTTTCTAGTGCTAGTTTACTGCATCTTACTATGCATGAATTACAAAGGAATGAGAATGCTGGTTGCCAGACTGAGATTCGCGCACGCGAAAGCATCCATTTGGTTGCAGACTTTAATGCCAATGTTGACCGGTATGTTTTCAGACCTCAAGATAATAATAAACAGGTCAGATTATATAGTCAGAATAAACGACAACGAGATATGGCTGGGAGGCCTTGACGATAAAGACCGAGTAGACAAAATACTCGGGCAAGAATACTGTTTAATCTTCCTAAATGAAGCGGTCGACATAGCAGAAGGAACGCGCGATATCGTAAAGACACGGCTCGCCCAAAAGATAGACGGTTTTAAAAACGTCATGATTTACGACTGCAACCCTCGCCATCCGATGCACTATTTACATAAAGAGTTTATTGAGGAAAAGCACCCGGACAGGGCAAGAATACATTGGCTCCCAGATGACAATATTGAAAACCTGCCAGAAGATTATATACAAAGCCTCGAACAATTAAAAGGTGATAAGCGAAAACGCTTCCGTGATGGTATTTGGGCTTCTTTACCAGGCGCGGTTTATGATAACATCAAAGCGGAAAACATCATAGAAACAAATAAAGACCTTAATTATTATGACGATATCACGTGTGGCGTGGATTTCGGTCTAAATACAGCGTTTTCCATGTGGGGGATTAAAGGCGATAAAGCCTATTGTATAACAGAAGTAAGACTATTTGGAGCAAAAGAAACAACTACTAAAAAAATAATAGACAACCTACTTGAAATATTCGGTTTAATTGAGTATAATTACCCCATATACTGTGACCACGAGCCAGACAGAATACAAGAGTTATGCGAGGCCGGTTTTAATGCCTTAAAAGCTTATAAGGATGTCGAGCCCGGGGATGCCAGTGTTAATGAGTACGAGTTATATTTTGATATAACCTGCAAGCATACTTTCCAGTCTATGCTTAACCTGAGACATAAAGAAGATATAACAGGGGCTTTTATAGAGGCCCACGTTAAAGAGAACGACCATGAAGCCGACGGCGCTCGTTATGCTTTGCATGGTCAGAAGATCGATAACGGCAATACAACTGGAGTATTAAAAATCAAAGGAATTATGTAATGGGAATAAAACAAGCGTTCAAGGCGTTAGTGCAAGGCTCAACGGTAGTTGAGGGGGGCAGGGATATCTTAACTCCATCTGTTACTCAAGCCAGTACAGCGGCAGGAGTGATTGATAAAAATAATTATAAGACTTATTCCGGCATGGTTAAAACAGCCTATGAAATGTATAACGGACGAACCGACTATGGTTCAGAAATGTTCGGGAGTATAGTTGACACACGGCTTGCTTTTATAGCTGGCGAGGGCGTCAGTGTAAATGCCAAGAAAAAAACCACACAAAAATATATTGATAAGTTTTTGACATTAAACAAGCTTCATGGATCTGTTTTGTTGGACATGGTAAGAACCAGCGAGCTTGAAGGGAAAGACCTCGTTGTTTTAAGCAAAGCCGTTAAGAAAGAAACCACAGAAGAAATTAATTATATTAAAGCGCAAAACATCCAATGGTGGACGAATCCATATAATGTCGAAGTTAATCCAAAGAACACCGACGAGGTTAAAAAAATAAAACTTAATCCCAAAAAGGAAGAGTCAAAAGAGATCGACATTCCAGAAAAAATGTCGGTTTATGTAAAGATCGGAGGAACCGACGACCGGATAAACGAAACCGCCGGAAAGGTCCACCGATGCATGACTCAGATCGAGAACTTTTCCAGAGCACATTATGACCTTAGAAAAAATATGCATCTATTCGGCAAGATTATGCCGTATTGGAAAACAGAAAGGCTCGCGGAGGCAAAGGCTATCCAAGACGATGTTAATTCCGGAAACTGGACAGTCGGGCAAGGATATGCAGGGACGGCCGATTTTAGTATGGTTGGGCCTCCTTTAGGTGCTTACGAGTCTATTAAAGGCGAGTTATTGTTATTACTAAAAATAATAAGCACTAACAGTGGAATACCTGTTCATTGGATGGCATGGCCAGAGTTAATGTCAAACAGAGCGACGGCAGAAAACCTGCTAGAGGTTATAAATGCAGCCACCAGAAAAGAACGACTTATCTGGGAAGAAAAGCTCAAGGAAATGATAAACAAATCGATGGTTATGGCTATAGATGCCGGCTTTGAAGATAACAGCATAATTGGCGAGTACCACTTAGAGCTCCCGTTAATCAGCATGGCTAATTTAAAATCAATTATGGAAACATGGATTCCATTACAACAGCTGGATGTTATCTCAATGGGTACTGTTAGGAGTAAAATCCCGACAATTAACCCGAGCGAAGAAGCCAAGATGATCGATAAGGAAAAGATGGAAAACGTAGAACGATTCCAGAACGCCGGAGGCAAAGATATTGATGATATGCGATCTGGATTAAGCAAAGATTTAAACGGAGAGGGGAATGAAGATACCGGAGAGGACACCAGCGAGTCTTGATGGATTACGCGAGTTTATTAAATATGTAAAAGACAACTATGACATAAAAACCGTTGTGGAAATCGGATGCTGGACAGGTATCAGCTCGGTAGAGTTTGCGAAGAACTTTGACACCGTTTACTGCATTGACCCATGGAGTCCTACCGATGGCATAAACACCGAATACGATATGCTGGAAGTAGAGCGGATGTTTAACCACCGTATCGGGACGTACGAAAATGTGTATAAAATGCGGCATACGTCCAGACGCGCCTCAGAGCTTCTCATGGACTTAAAAGCCGATATGGTATATATCGATGGTTGTCACGAATACGACGCAGTACGCGAAGATATAGCGCTCTGGGAGCCTAAAATAACTAAGTTAGTAACCGGGCATGATTATTGGCCAAAAAGATTCGACGGTGTTATAAAAGCAGTTGATGAGATACTGGGAAAACCAGAAAAAATATTTCCAGACACGAGCTGGTTAGTGAGGAAAAAAACATGAGTGAAAAAACAATGATATCTTCACATGATATCGACGGCAAACAAAAACCAACACGGCACGCGATTAAGGACGTGACAAACAGCGCTATAAGCACAAGGAACGCCGATAAAAACGGCAAGGTTGATCTTGTGAAACTAGGTTTAAAACGAGCGCCCAAAAAGGAGAAGTAATGCAATCACAATTACAGTTATTGTCTTTTAGGATTCAGGCATTTACTAAAAACGAGATTCTTGCTATGATAGACCCTGCAGACATAGAGTCTATAAAGGCAAAAGACGAACATCCTTTTTTCCAGGTCTATTCTATATGCCATGAAGGAGTGAGCAATCCCAAGTTACTTGGAGATACTTCACGGCCAATAACATGGACTCGGGCAGCCGTACAGTCAATTAAAAATGTCATAACAAAGGGAGTCAACTTCTTTTTCAGGCATAACGAAGATAATTCGACTGATGGCAGAAAATCGCTCGGCCGGATAGTTGCAGACACCCAAAAAGAGATTGACGGAACGCTACACCATTTAGTAGTCGCGTATCACCCACCGGAGGTAAGAGACGAGGCTAAAAAATGCGATGTATGCAGTCAAGAGGGCGTGTGGAACTTTGTGGAAAAAGCAGGCGACTTAGTCGCGAGCACAATTGACAAACTAACAGGAATTGCGTTATCTAATAGCGCGATAGAAAAACCAGCGTTTGACGGTGCCAAAAGACTTGGCATGGTACAAGCGTTTGAGAATGAGGGAGGCGATATGCCAAATGATGACAATACAGACGTGATAAGAGGGATTCGACAGCAAATAAAAGACCTGCGAATATTCCCCTGGCAACTGTTTAACGTGACAGAGTTACAAAACGATAGGCAGTTTTCAAACATTGACGAGATGAAAGATTTATTTTCAGACTATGCAAATGTTAAAAGCGATAATGTAAGCATTAAAACGAAGCTGGAAGAAGCGCTCAAGACTATTGAGACGCTCGAGGCGACTAACAAGCAATTAGTAAGGTCTGAACAGTTAATCAATGCAAAACAGCGTCTGGACGCGATTGTAAAAGAAAGTAACTTGACAGACAAGCAAGTAAACTTCATTGACAGTCGATTTAATGACAAGAGCGTTGAAGATTTATCTGATGACGGGCTCAAAAACTATGTGACCGCTGAAGTTAACACATATAAGGAGTTCGCCAAATATTACGATACAACACCAGAACCAAATATTAACAACCAACCAACCGATGGGGTTGACACGTCCGATTATAGTAATGCGGACAATAACCCATTAATTGACAAGGAGTAAAACATGGCTTTTGAACCAAAAGACAATAGTATTTACGATGAACTGTGGGACGTTGAAGTAGCAGCTGCCGTAACAAAAGGTGAAGCAGCTGTAAGACAAGACGTTTTCGGTTTTTATTTCGCTGCAGTAACAGCGCAAGATATTACTGACGATAACGACGAAGTGGCATTTATTTACAGAATGCGACAGGTACTGGCTGATAAAGCAACCGGTACAGGTGAAGCGATCACATCAGGTGATAAAGTTTACTATGTAGTAGCAAACGATAACATCACAGCAACACCAACAGGAACAGCTGGAACAGATTATTATTTCTGTGGCTGGGCCAAAAAAACAGCAACCGCGACTGCTACCACTGTTTTAATTAACTTTGACGGTACCAGATACGACGAAAATATTTAAGGGGAGGGGTAATATATGTCTACAAAATTAACAACTGATGCAAATATGGTAATGGATTACCTCGAAAAAGCTTATTTAAACAAAGATACCGAAGCGTCCAGTATGATTACTGGTATGCTACAAGCGTTTTGTTTAGAGCCTATTAGAAACAAACAAAAGAAACTTAAAATCCAGTCAACTGGCGTTTCAACAGATTTCGCTATCTTAACAAAAGACGCTTTCAATGTTACAATGCAAGAAGATAATTTCGACTTAGGTTGGGAACAAGCTTTTAGAAACGTAACACTTGGAAGAGGTCAAGACGCGTGGGAAATCTATGACGTTGATAACGGTATTTCATTCACAAAAGTTGAAGAAGGCCAGAGAATTGAAATGAATAAGTTATCTGGAAGCAAACAAACTGCTTACGTTGACTATTATGGTGGAGCTCTAGGATGGACTGATAAAATGATCAGATTCAGAAAAGTTCCTGCTATGGTTGACCGTGCAATGGCTTTTAGAAACAAGTTCTGGGTGAATAAAGCAGACAACCACTACAGCTTACTTGCAGCTGCAGCTGCTTTAAACGTAACCGCTTATCAAGGCGTGGCAGCTGACGGACAATTAAGACGTGATGTCTTAACAATTAACCGAGCTGCATTCCAGTTAGGTGATGCCTTAAAAGATAAAGGTTATGGCGATACTGCAAACTCACCATTTATTCTTTATGCAAACCCATTCGATGAAGATCGTATTGAGGCTGCTTTTAGAGTAACAACTAACGCACTTGCAGGCGCTATTGGAACAACTGGACCTGGACAGCAGATTACTTCCAGACGTATAACAAGAGTTTATACATATAACACTAATATCACTGCCGGTTCACCATTATTGGTAATGCCAGGTCAAAAAATCCAAAAAGCCGACGCGATGATGCCTACTACATTTACAGCACCAATCGACCCATTAACATTAAACAGCTATCAAGCAGTTTGGGCGATTTATGGAGCTGCAGTAGCAGACACAGACCAATGTCGACAAGTGACTTTAGGTTAATAATTTTACAAGGAGGTGGATATTCTGCCTCCTTGATTTTTTTAAGGAGCTCACATGGCTGCAACAGTTATAGTCGGGACTAATTCATGGGTAACAACTACAGAGGCCGACGATTATTTAGAAGAAAAGTTCGGCGCGGACGCGTGGGCTGGATTATCAGCCACAATTAAAGCTCAATGTATAATTACAGCTTTTTGGTGGATTTTTAATTATCCTTTTGTTAATATACCAAAGAGTAGTACGAATGAAAGCGTGAAAAACGCCCAAATAGAGCTTGCGTGGTGGATATACAACTATTACAAATCATACGAGAAGCGAGGTGCTTTAATCGCCTCTGGCGTGAAAGAGTTTGATTTATCCAAGTGGAGCGAGAAGCTACATGAACAGGACTTGCCACAGGTCGTATTAAACCTGTTAGATGGCGAGCTTATAGGAAAAGGCGGTTATTTCCCGACAGTATCAAGGGAGTTAGACAGCAACCAATCAGGATAAAGAAAGTGCCTAAAATAGTTGGAGAGAAAAAAATAAAAAGGCTTGTAAATGCCTTTAAAAAAGTTGAGAACCGGATTCATGATAAAGTCCTTATATTAAATGCGACTGATACAATAAACAGCTCGTTTTATAATAAGGTCAGGGTCGAGATCGGTAAGGATTACGAAGCGCTCAGGAAAACGACTCGTAAATGGAGCGAGCGCGCCGTCCCGACTACCTATGACCAAAATGTCCGGATGCAGATTAAACAAATCAAAAACACGCCCATAAGACCACCTAAACAAAACTCATACCGAAAGATAATTAATGACCAGTTATCGACTGCCAGTAAAAGCGCTCTTAAAAAAGATTTCGACGCCACATTATTTATTGCACTTGATGGGGGAGAGAAAACGCTTAACAGGCTTGTCTCACTGACACAGCAGGTTAATATTTCAGAGAAAAGGTTAAATAAGATCGTTGGCGAGGATTTTGTGCGTGGCAGGGCACCTCAGACAACTACCCAAAAATTACAAAAACAACTAATGGCTCAGGCGTTAGATAAAAGATATATCACCATCATAAATAAAAACGGCGACCCGATGCAGTACACAACTGCTTATTATGCCGAGATGGTATCACGTACAAAGCTATCTGAAACGCAAGCGATAAGCACTGCTAACACAGCGGTGGCATTCGGAAGCGATTTAATACAGATATCATCACATAACACCACTACAAAGATATGTCTAGAGTTCGAGGGGAAAATATATTCAATATCCGGTAAAGACCCAGACTTCCCTCCGCTGGTAGAATTAAATCCATTTCATCCAAATTGTTTACATACATCCAGCGTGGTGTTCCGAGAAGTGTTGGAAGATAGAGGCATTCAGAAATATAGCGATTTTTCACTCGGTAAAACCGAAGTACACCCGACCAGAAAAAGCCATATTCCACAATCGGACATAAAAGCAAGATTGCAGAACGAAAAACGATCACTGGATAACCTCGAACGATTATCCAAAAGACAGCAAAGAAAACTCGACGGTGTCGATAGACGCCTGTCAGTATTGGAGTAACCATGCCACAGATGACAATAAAAAAAGCAAAGAAATTATTAAGGTGGGGAAAGCACGATATAAACGGCGCGTGGAAACATTTACAGAACTGCGGACGTTTTATTGACTTTAAAGAAAGACTCGGCCCATATAACGATATTAAAAACGTGTGGAAGGGCCAGCCGTGTTATGTGTTAGGTGGAAGCGTGGCTGCAAGGGGGCTGGACTTAGGAAAGTTAAAGGGCAAAAACACCATTACTTGCAACCACATGATCGAAAAGTTTCCGGATGCCAGCTGGTTTTTATTCATGGACCAGCGATTCTTAAGAATAAACAAGTTTGACCTTAAAAGCTATGATGGAAAATTGTTTGCGCTTAATTCAAATCCGGTGTTTTACGATAGCTATAAAGACTTAGTTTTATTTAAGACAAAAAACATAACAGAGCAACCAGCGGACACGATCGAGGGCGGTTTATATTCGCGGTCATTATCCGGTATGTGTATTTTAAACCTTGCAATTATATCCGGAGCGAATCCGATTTATATGCTCGGCCTTGACTGCCCGAAAGATATCGACATATCAAAGGGCATTCATTACGACCAGCAATACACGGGCGAGGGAAATCTACAAAAAAGCCACGCCGGAGTGACAAAGCTCCTGCCTTATTTTGACAGATTCCGTCCATGGCGAGCGCGTATAATAAACGTATGTGAAAACGGTTATATTGACACGTTTAAAAAAATATCACTAAAAGATTTTGAGGAGAACCATTTATGAGAATATGCCACATTGGAACTATGGGGAGCATAGAGAAAGAGGGCCAGATAACGCAGATCATATTTAACGAGTGCGAGGGCGAGCATATATACCACTATTTACACGACAGCGCCCGTCCGGATGCCGACGTTTATATATTACATTGCGTAAAAAACCAGAAACATTTCCCCAAACAGATTACTTATAGAGCGCCATTCGGCAAAAAATTAATAAGCTTAGTGCATTCCAGCGAGCCATGTCTTCCGTCTAAATACTCGGACACAGTGGTAACATTAACAAACGCGTGGAGAAAACGCTTATATAATTTATATGGCATTGACTCAATAACCATTTATGGTGGAATCGATTTAAGTTTGTATAAAGCGAACCCGAACTATAGGGGCAACATGATTGGACGTATAGCGCGCGCGGAGCCTGGAAAGTTCCACTCAGACTGGAACAAACTGTTAAAATCCTTTTTAAAAAAAGACAAAACGATAAAAGTGAAAATAATTTGTAAAGGATATTCACAGTTTAATTTTATAATCGACGATAACTTTTCATGGGTCAATGATATTGCAATAGGAGACCATGATAGAAAAATAAAAGAACTGGAAGAAATGTCGTTATATATAGAGTGCCACAATGATGGGAGCAGAGCCTTTATTGAAACTTTTTGCGTTGCCACTCTGGAAGCGATGGCGTGCGGATTACCAGTAGTTATTTATAAGGGAATGCAAGAACCGCTTGCAGAAGTAGTCGGCAACGGCGGTGTCGTATGTGATGACATAGATGTTTTTAAAAACGAAGTGCTGGAACTTATAAAAAATCCGGTAAGAAAAAAACAGCTTGGAGAAAAAGCCAGAAAAAGGGCCGAACAATTCAGTAAAGAAAATATGATTTACGAATGGAACCAAGTGCTGGGGGAAATATGCTCACAGTAATTTGTATGGCAAAAGGCACGAGTAAAAGACTGCCAAATAAAAACATGATAGATTTATGTGGAAAGCCTCTTATTCAACATACCATTGACATAATAAAACGACTCCCATATAAAAGCGCCATCATAAGCGATTCCAGCGCCATAAAAAACCTTGCAACAACAAACGGGCTCAGGTATGTTGATCAGCCAGAATATTACACCCGTGACGAAACCGATCGGCAAGAAATTATGGAATGGGTACACAAAGAGATACAATCCGAGTTTTATTTAATGCTACCGGCGACCAGCCCGATACGCGACTTAAAAGAAATGATCGACCTGTCAGACTGGTTATTGCGCAATCGCATAAAATCGGCTTACAGTGTAGCGAAAGTGTCTAAATATTATTTTGATAGCGGACTCTTCTTTTTTTTCCACTACAGCGTCCTGGGATGCCTTAAAAACGATGACTCACTCTTGTTCATAGATAAAGTCGGCCTCGACATAGACACAGAGGAAGATTTAATTCATGCAAGGAAGCTCTGGGAGAGGAGGGCACGTGAAAACTAAAATAATTGCGGAACTATGCTACAACCATCAAGGCGACATGGATATAGCAAAGAAAATGATTGACGAATGTGCCGATCTTGGCCTATGGGCCGTAAAGCTTCAGAAATGGGATATAGACTCATTTCCACCAGAGATAAAAAACAAAAAGCGCTCTGATAAAAACGCGTTCGGGAAAACATATATTGAACACCGCAGAGCGCTAGAGTTTCACGTGAAACAATTAATTGAATTAAAAGATTACGCGGAGAGCAAAGGTCTTGTTTTTATCTGTTCCGGAAAGGATTTCGAGAGTGTCAAGCAGATCGTTTTCGCAGGCATAAAACATATAAAGCTACCGAGCCAAAGATATTTCGACAATAAAATATATAATTTTTTGATGGCAAATAAAGCCGATATAAAAATATATGTTTCAACCGGTATGAACACGGAGCACGAGAACCTAAAAAGCAAATGGACAAGGCACGCGGATGTCGTTTTTCATTGCGTTTCCCTTTATCCGGTTAAGGACGAAAACGCCGATCTTGGCATAATAAGAAAATATGACTTTTACAATGGCTATTCATGCCATGAAAAGACAGGGCGAGGCATAAAATACGCGGTTGCAATGGGCGTGGAATACATAGAGCGCCATTACACTTTCGATAAAAAAGCAAAAGGATCTGATCACCTGCTATCCAGCGATAAGACAGAGATGCAACGGATAATCAAAGAGGTTAACGAGGCCGAAATGATGACCGGCCCTCGCAGGATGACTCGGGACGAGGAACTAAATAGAAATTATTACAGGGGTTTTTAATGAGTGAGTGGATTAAAACACAATTGGAAAACAAAGATTACAGGCGCTGGGTAGGCCCACGTGATTTATACGACGTAACAGGCGAGTATGTTTCCGGATTTTGCAAGAAACACGGATTAAAAAAGACTCATAATTTTTGCGATATTGGTTGTGGTTCGTTAAGAGTAGGCCGACATATTATTGAGCATTTAAACAAAGGCAATTATTATGGCGTCGAGGCCAATTACTGGCTAATCGAAGAAGCGAGCAAAAAAGAAGATGGACTAGAAGAAATACTGGAAAAAAAACAGCCACATTTCCACATCGGGTTTGATTTTGACTTAGGGTCATTCGATAAAAAGTTTGACATGATTTTAGCACATGAAATATTTATCCATGCCAGCATGGAGCAAGTAAAGCACATAATAGAGCAGGTTAAAAAGACATTAAAGCCGGACGGCGTTTTTATATTTAACTATATGCCAGGGGCCGACAATAAAAAGGCCCAATGGAGCTATCCTCAGGCTGTTAGATACAGACACGCGACGATTAACCACCTCATGGAGGATTTTTACATAAAAAGAAGTGGCTTTTTTAAAAGGCACTGGATAATCGGGAGAAAATGATGATTGAAAAAGGATTGATAGTTAGTATTCAGGGATATAGCAGAGGGACTACCCAAGAGCTCGCGGAAGGAGCAGTGCAAGGAGGCGCGGTCGCCATCAGAACCGATCAGCCCATTTCGACTAAGGTTCCAGTAATCGGCCTTGAGAAGATACCTAACAAATCATATTATATAACCACTTCCAGAGATTCGATTATTCGATGCATGGCGTGGAGTAATTACATCGCTATAGATAGCCGGAGAGGGAACAATGACCTTGAGATATTGTTGGCGCATTGCCATATCAATAATATTAATGTTGTGGCCGACATAAGAACGCTGGACGATGTTAAAAACCTGTTAACAATATGTGAAGAACAAAATATCAGAAAGCCAGCATATATAGCAACCACGTTTGATTATGACATGAGCTATATCCAGAAACTAGTGATAATAAAAGCCATAAAAAGCTACAGTGACATTCCGGTCATAGCGGAGGGCGGTTATAGCAAGCTGGATGAAGTCAAGGGCGTTCTTAAATTATGCGATAACGTATGTATCGGCGCGTCAGTAAGCGATATTGAAAAATTAACTAAAAAATACGCAGGAGGCAAAAATGTTGATTGTGAGCCAGCCTCGATGCGCTAGTACGTCATTATTATATACTTTAAGCACCATATCTGCAACACGCGCTGTTAATGGCATTATGAGAAAGCAAAAAGCAAAGGGATTCGAGCAAATACAGCGATTACATAGAATATGTGGCCTCCGGACAGAGCAAACGCTCAGGAACTGCTTAACGAGCCGACGGGAAACATTTCGATTGCACCTGCTACCAGTAAAACATCACTTGGATATATTGGATAAATATAAAATAAATATGGTTGTTGTATTAAGAGAGCCCTCGGAAACCGTTAAATCATACATGAAATACTGCAACAATATTAGTTATTATAAAGTCTTAGGCGACATGGTTGTTTATAACGAAACGTGGAGGCATATCGCAATAGGTCGGGATTATATAAAGCTGATAGAGTTTAGTGACCTTATAGGCAAGCAAAGCGAAACCATTTCCGGAATAATGGCCCACATGGCAATAAAAGGCAAAGTAATTCCATTAAAAAAAATGAACGCTGCTAAAGATAAATTAACCTACCACTTGAAAAAAACCCACAAATAAAGTATTATATAAGTATTGGAGGGAATATGGACAAGGTAAAACTGCTTGGAAAGCAAACAATCGTTATAGACATTGACGATACTTTGATTATTTATCCGGATAACGGATTAAAAGCGCAGGCGCGATACCCTTTTGCAACCCCTAACACTATTGAAATAGAACTCGTTAACAAGCTTTATAAAAAAGGCCACATAATAATCCTGCATACAGGTCGAGGGTGGCATCAGTACGAGCTAACAAAACAGCAAATGAAAGACTTTGGAGTCAAATACCATGAACTTGTTATGGCAAAGCCCGTTGGCATTTACATTGACAAGGACTCATACAAAAGTCTTTTGGAGGTCGAAGTTGATTGACATTTATTTAACAGATGAAGTAGAAATATTAACTATCACATACGACGATTTCGGCAAGCAAACAAGAACTACAACCACAGAGGAGGCCCGGGTAGAGGCGCAGAATAAAATAATTGCAGGGCGCGACGGACAAGAAACCCAATCAGATTATGTGATCGTCCTAAAAGAAACCACCTCCTTACGCGAGCATAGCAAACTAAAAATAAAAAAACTTAACGGCGAGGCGTTTTATCAAGCAAATAAAGAGTTTTTGCCATTAAAGATATTAAGATTAAACAACTATATTGACACCCACGTGGAGGTCACTGTATAATGGCTCAAGACGCATTAAGGCTCGAGATCGAGATTAACAATGAACTCGACGAGGGATTAAAAAAATACCGGATGGCCCATAAAAGGGCTGACGTGAGAGCACGGATAAAAGTTGGCATCCAGTTAATCAATAACGTTGTTAATGGATCTGCCAGAGATTCCGTTGTGCCTCCGATAGATACCGGAAGATTAAGAGGATCAGGGAGTGTTTTTTACGGCTCAAAACTAGCATTTGTTACTCCAAAGGTAAAAGGTTCCGGAACTCCAAATTATGACTACAAGGGGCCGGACAGACAAATAACAGTCGGCTTTAACACGCCATACGCTGCAAGGCTACACGAAACAGAGTGGACGCCAGGGCAAGTGTCCGAGCAGTCAGGGGATGTCGGGAACAAATACCTCGAAAGACACCTAAAAGCAGACGGGCCAGAGTTAATGAAGCTCTATGCAAAACTGCTGGAGATGGGGACTAAATAATGGCAACAAATACGAATATATTATATAATCTTGTTCAGTATTTACGCGATGAGCTACCTACTGAACAAATATATGCAAGCGCGCGTTATCCTATAAGTGGAGAAGTGCCGGAAAGAAACGCGCTTGTAAGAGAAACCGGAGGCTCGGAAAGAGAGGTGCTGGAATTAACCACGTACCAGATAACAGCTAGAGATGTGGATGAAGTCGGCGCGCGGTCGCTTGCTTACAGCATTTACACCCTCTTACAGTCCGATGCCAAAATAAACGGCCGGTTCGGCCTAGTTCTACCAGCTACCATCGTTGATGGAGTTAATATTAGTTCTGTTCAAACGGCGCGTATTTCAGCGATACAGCGACCGGAAAGTCTGGGAAAAAACCCAGATGGATTAAGCGAGTTCAGTATGAACTTTCAAGTATTCTTATAACAAGGAGTAAACATGGCAACAAATCCTCCAATTGGCAATAATATCATGGAGGGCGTTTTGGGCGTTGTAGACATTACTTATAATGATGTCTATCAAGGCCGGACAACTGCAGACACTGAGCTCGCAGTAACAGAGGACGTCAAAGATATTATTTTCCAACAAACTGGAACACAGTATGATGACAAAGTGCCTACTGGTACAAGTTATGCAATTGTTTGTACATTCGGCCAGATCACGCTTGCGCGTATTCAAGAATGGCATCCAGGCTGGGAAGCTACTGGAAACAGCATGAAGCTTGGCAGAAACATTTATGTTTCATGGAAAGACAATGCAAAAAAACTGGAAATAGTTCGCGTGGATAGCGAGGGAACACAGTCTGCCGATCCTCACATGAAGATGACTTTTTATAAAGCACATCCTTCAGTGACAGGCAACTTCCAATGGGGAGCTGATACCCAAAGAAATCTAAACGTGACATTTTTCATATTCTATGACACCACCGAAGGTGCTTATGGATATATCGGAAATGCTTCCAGCGTTGGTTTAACACCAGCAACATAATAATAATTAATTGAGGTGAGTATGAAGTTTTTTGAAGACAATTTTGAGCCGGTTGAAGTAACCATGAAGAACGTAAAAGGGGAACAATTTACTTTGCAATCGGTCTTTTTAGATGCAGAGGCAATAAAGGAAATCGAGTCCCTTACGAAAAGCAGAAAAGAGCTCGAAATGGACAAGGTCTACAAAATCTTATTAAAAATATTTGGGAAGGGCGAGTCCTTTTTCAAACAGTTCTCTATAAATCTTTTAGTGAACGTCACTAAATACGTTATAGAGGAGTCAAAAAAAAACTCCGCGAGCGCGGGTGGATAAACGTATTACTGCAACTAAAGAGCGCAGGATTTTCCGTCGATGAAATTGAATCGATGGAGTACCGTCAGATGATAACCATTGTCGACGAGATAATCGCGAATAAAAAGCGTGATAAAATCGAGTTTATGTTAATGGTATCGGAAGCGGTTAACTTTGCTTATGTAGGAAGCCAGCCACCCGCCAAGCGTGGGCAAAAAAGCCCTGGACATGAATCTTATAAGAAGTGGAGACGCGGAAAGCTTAACGAGCTTTATCCGGAAAATAAGGTTAATATCTGGGATAATTTGAGTAAGAAAAAAAAGTCTTACAAGATAAATTAAGGGGAAACGGATGGCTTTCGATGCAGGTGCGGTTAAAGGTCGCGCGTTATTTGATGACACAGATTGGCAGAAGGGAATGGACGGCCTTGATCAATCTAACCAGAAATTAAACAAATCCTTAAAGGGCGTGAAAACAGGCCTGTTGGCTATTGGTGCAGCTGCAACCGCAGCTCTAACCGCGTCTATAGTAAAAGCAAATGAGTTTAATAAAGAGTTTGCTAATGTTACAACACTAGTCGACACTGCAAAGGTTAACACTCGCGCGATGAAACAGGAATTACTCGCGTTAGATAACCGCCTCGGCAGTGCCACAGAATTAACAAAAGGTCTTTATCAAGCTTTATCTGCAGGACAGGAACCAGCTAAGGCGGTTCAGTTTGTTGGCGAGGCTGCAAAGTTTGCCAAAGCCGGACTGGTAGACACCGCGACCTCTGTGGATGTCTTAACAACCGTCCTAAATGCATATAAATTAGAGTCAGAAGATACAGCACGCGTCTCAGACGTATTATTCCAAACAATAAAACTCGGTAAAACAACCGGTCAAGAATTGGCCAGCTCACTCGGTAATGTCATTCCAATAGCAGCTGCACTCGACGTTCAGGTCGAAGAACTCGGAGCTGCTGTTGCCACTATGACTAAACAGGGTATTAAGTCTGATGTGGCCATGACTCAATTAAAGGCTGTTTTTTCAGCATTCTTAAAACCTTCCACTGCATTAACAAAGGCACTCGAGAAAAACGGTATTGCGTCCGGTGAAATGTTATTAAAAACCGAAGGGCTGCAAGGCGCTTTAAAGTTCCTCCAAGAAGAAACCGGAGGGAGTTCTGAAGAACTTTCCGCGATGCTACCGAATGTCAGGGCCTTACAAGGGGCGCTTGCATTAACCGGAGAGCAGACAGACGTTTTCGTTGACACTTTAATGGAAATGGAAAACGCGGCTGGCTCAACAAACATCGCGTTCGAGAAGCAAGAAACAACAGTCGCTACTTTCCAGAACACCGTTGACGAGCTTTTAGTGGTTTTAGGAGATAAGTTATTCCCGACGTTCACAAAGGTTGTGGGAGCCGGAACGAAGCTAATTGAGATATTTACCGGATTAGTTAAAGAATCGCCTGCTACAGCCATAGAGAAAGAACGCGACGCGTTTAATGCGCTTGTCATGGAGCTTGCAGACGCCAACACAGAAGAAGGACGACGGAAAGAATTAATCGAAGATATAAATAAAATCGACGATACTTTTTTAAAGAATCTGAATACTGAAAAAATAGATATGGGCCAGCTCGCAGAGAGGCTTGACCGCGTAAACGACGGATATTTTAGACGTATTATCTTGGCAGAGCAAGAAAATAAAATAAAAGAAGTCACAAAAAAAGTATCTGATGAAACCACAGCCAAGCTAAAGCTAGAAAGACAGCTCCGAGAGGAGGTCGCCAATGCCACAATGGGGACCGTGTCCTCGCAGGATCTTCTGGGAAAATCAACTGACGAACTTATTCAGATGTTTAAAGACTCTGAGACCGGATTCATGGATGTCGGACAACAAAACGACATATATTTAGAAAAGTTAAACAAGCTTGAAAAAACACAAGCTAAAATCGAGATGCGTGAAAACAATCTTTTGGAGATAAAAGACGAGCTTGCAGAGGAACAGGAAGTCCTTAATGAAATCCAAAGGATATATACAACAGAACTTGATGAAAACTCAAGGGCCACAGAAGAAAACACCAAAAAGAAAAAGAAAAACATAACAACCACAAAAGACCTCGGAGAGGAAACAAAAACGGTCTTTGCAGAGATAACAGAGGCCCAAGAAGACTGGATAAACTCAACAAACGACGCGCTTGGCAAGATCGGAAGTGCAATCACCTTTTTTACTGACGCTATCGGCGACGCTTTCCAGAAAGTAACAGATTTATTTACAATGAGTTCAGAAAACAGGATTGCCGTAATGGAAAACGAGCTGGCAGACGAAATGAAAAAGCTTCAGAACCAACGCGAAGAAAAACTTAATTTAATCGAAATGCAAGCAATGGACGAGCAGGAGTTGGTTGATCAGCAACTGGAACAGGGATTGATCACGCAAGAGGAGCACGCGCTTGCTACCAACGAAATAGAGCGTAACAGAAAAGAACAGGAAATTGCAACAAATGAAGGCTTTGATGCTAGAGAAGAAAAAATGCGTGAGAAAAAACGCAATAAAATAAACGCGGAAGAAAAAAAGGTTTTCGAAGCAAATAAAGCAAACCAGATCGCGCAAGTATGGATTGAGGCAGCTGCCGGAATAGTCGCAGCTTGGGCCGGAGCTATACAGGCGCTTGCATGGATTCCAACAGTCGGGCCAGCGCTCGCGATAACATTTGGAAGTATTTTAAGTGGGTTAATGACAGGTTTTGCAATAGCGGAAACGGTTGTAATTTCGCAACAGCAATTTATTCCAAAGAAAGCGATCGGGGGCCGTGCCTCCGGATTAAATATAATAAACGAACGCGGTGGTGAAATGGTTGTTTTGCCAGACAATTCAATCGTCGTTCCAAATGATATATCCAGACAAATTGCCTCCATGTCAGTCGGCAGGGGCAAAAACGGTGGAAATAATATAAGCGTATCATTTGCAGGCGCGAATATATCTGATAATATGTCGTTAAGAAAAGTTTCCAACTTTGTTGTAAGGGATCTTGCAAAACGATTAAGACTGGCCGATTAGGAGAAAACATGGCTGATAGATACGTGTTAGTGGATGAACTTGGAAACGAGTTTACAATCCAAGACGAAACAATAAAAGTAATAGATACCGACTTTGACATAGATCTGGAAACGGTTGAAAGATCATATAAGGCCGGAGCGGACTTCCCTGGAATACAGCGTGATGCATCCAAAGAATTAACAATGATTTATGATATTAATTACGCGAACGAACAATCATTTCGGGCCTATTACAACACGCTTACTCAGAAACTAAGGAGCGCACGCCAGCTCCGTGATACCATCAATAATATGGAAACCGATATATTGTTGCAAAACTTGTCAATATCATACGACGAGGGCGGTTTTAATCTGGGGGCAAAAATAACAGTTTCTTTTCAGCAGTTAATTCCTTATTGGGAAGACACCGTTTAT
>Ga0180438_10004361_pt1 | contig 20428 bp, 14 predicted proteins | sample SS_ome_12_FD_132455 | JGI IMG/M metagenome (GOLD analysis project Ga0180438, IMG submission 132455) | Hypersaline lake sediment archaeal communities from the Salton Sea, California, USA - SS_3_D_2 metaG | ecosystem: Environmental > Aquatic > Non-marine Saline and Alkaline > Hypersaline >... | reverse complement strand
GTAAGGCATGTCGCTGCCCCTGAGGCTGCTGTCGTAGATGAACCCGTTCTCCGCGAGTATGTCCAGGGTGTTGGGGCTCAGCTCGCCTCCGGCTGTCCTGTTCCCCACGGGCCTGTAGCCGGTAGCGTCCTCTATTGCCTGAACGCATTTGAGGAGTCTCTCAGTCTCCTCCTGCTTGCCCAGGTGCTCGATCTTTTCGTGTATCCAGCCGTGGGTGGCCACATCGTGGCCGCGCTTTACGATCTCGGAGACCTCCTCGGGGTGGTTCACGGCGTTCATGGCTACAACGAACCATGTCGATTTTATCTTGTGCTCGTCCAAGAGGTCTAGTATCCTGGGGATTATACCGGCTCGCCACACATAGTCGCCCTGGCTCATCACACGGGGCATCTCGGCTACGTCGGGGTTAGTGCCTAAGAACACGTACTCGGCGTCCAGGTCGAAAGTGAAGCAAACGGCACACTTCTTACCTTCAGGCCATAAAGTACTCATGACAACCAAGAGGTATTCGCCCCAACGTGTATAAGGTTCACCTCAGCGCTAAACCTATATCTCCAGAATCGAACTCGTTAATGTTAGACTCCATGGCCGACCAAGATGAACTGCTATACAGCGAGGACTGCCACGCCCATCCGTTGTTACACATGTTCTTCGTCGCCGTGATCTTGCTTGTAGCCTACCTGTCGATGAGCCCTTTCAACGTCAAGCTGCCCAGAGAGGCGCAGGCAATACTAATCTTGGTGGTTCTGCTCCTGATATTCCTATACTTCAGCCTAAGGACTCTAAGGATCAGGGTGACTGAGAGTGAGCTCAGCGTCTCCTTCGGCATCATAGGAACCAGCATACCCCTATCCGAGGTGCTCCACGTCGAGACGAAGAAGCCGTCTTTCTGGAGATACGGTGGCCTAGGTATAAGGTGGGGATGGGATGGGAGCGTGGGCTACATCATGAACTACGGCGACGCCGTACGGGTTACACGCCGCAGAGGTAGGGCCATCCTGTTCAGCACACACCACCCGGACGAGGTGGTTGAGGTCATAGAGGACAGGCTAAGTGACTAGGCCGCCTGTTTCTCTGTTCTAAATGTTAGACTGAAATAGCCCATACGCCTCAATTGGCTTGATGGATAAACGGGTTTTCCTGTTCCTATTGGCGGCGTCGTACCTGTGGGGCGTGGAAGCCATAAACACAGCCTCGATGAAAAGCGATCTCACGGCCTCCGAAGCATCACGATACGACTTGGTGTTTGTTTATGGGATAAAGGGGAACCGCCCAGACCCTGTGAACAGGCTGGACACGATGAGGGGCACCTTCACCAAGGACATGGTGATGGACCCACCTATCGCATTCGGGCTCACACTAACCAATGAGCAGATGGCGAGGATCATGAAGAACATGACGGAGATAGGGTTCCTCAGTTATGCCTCTCTCTACGCTCCACCGATGGGGCCCGTCGTTGGCTCCGTCACCCCATACTCTACGTACCATCTCAAGCTGTATAGGGACGGGGTCATGGTGAAGCAGGTGCGCATGGACACAGACAGGGTGTCTGATGACACCAGGACAGAGAACCTAGTCTCGCTGTTCACCTTCATAATTGATATCATAGAGTCCACCGACGCATGGAAAGAAAGCCCAACGCCGAGGGGTGGCTACTGTTAGACGGCACAGAGTAAAGACCTGTACCGTATTTATGACAAAACATCGCAAAAATGGGGCATTAATGTCGCAATAATTAAATAGGGATGGCATGACAGTGCTGAGGGCGTTCTCTTGCAGACATCCCCCGTGAGAGGTAGGTACATGCCTAATACCAGAGACCAAGACAAAGCGGCTTCAATTCGAGACTGGGTCAAACACGCGGGGGCTCAACACAAGTGAAAGCCTCCAAGCAGCCTGACGGGCTCCACGCGACAAAGAAGATGGGAGAAACATATGATTAAGCTTGACGCGGTCCTCGCACTGGAAGACGGAACCACATACAAGGGACGCGGGTTCGGCACCATGACGGAGAAGACGGGGGAGGTGGTGTTCAACACCGGGATGACGGGGTACACCGAGTCCCTTACCGACGCGTCCTACGCCGGCCAGATACTCGTCCAGACGTATCCCCTCATAGGCAACTACGGGGTGCCCCTCGGCAGACTGGACCGGTTCGGCTTCCCCACGGGCAGGGAGTCCCACAGGGTGCAGGTCCAGGGCTACGTCGTCTCCCAGGTATCCTCCGCGCCGAGTCACTGGTCGTCGAACGCGACGCTTCACGGGTGGCTCCAGCGGATGGGAGTCCCAGGCATCTACGGCCTCGACACGAGGCGGCTCACCAAGAAGCTCCGCACGAGAGGCGTCATGCTGGGAATACTCAAGGTGGGCCCGGAAATCGACGAGCGGGAGCTAGCGGCGAAGACAGACGAGATACCGGACCCCAACCTCAAGGACCTGGTCGCGGGGGTCAGCACCAAAGAGACGGTGACACACGGCGACGGGGAGCCTCGTGTAGCGCTCATAGACTGTGGGGTGAAGCTGGGGATAATCCGGTGCCTCCTGGAAAGGGGGGCGGAGGTGGTTCAGCTGCCCCACGACGCCACCGCCGACCAGGTTGCGAGCCACGAGCCCGACGGCATCATAGTCTCCAACGGGCCGGGGGACCCCGAGGTGTGCCAGAGCACCATCAAGACCCTAGGGGCCCTAATGGAAGGCGATACGCCCATCATGGGCGTGTGCCTGGGCCAGCAGCTCATGGCCCTCGCGGCAGGGGCCGCGAAGTACAAGCTCAAATACGGGCACAGGGGGCAGAACCACCCCTGCGGCTGCCTAGCCAACGGCCGTAGCTACATCACCAGCCAAAACCACGGGTACGGCATCGACGCGGACAGCCTCCGCGGCACCGGCTTCGAGCCATACTTCGTCCACCTCAACGACGGCACCCTCGAAGGCATCAGACACAAGTCAAAGCCGTTCTTCGCGGTGCAGTTCCACCCCGAGGGCTCACCGGGGCCGCTGGACGCGAGCCACCTCTTCGACGAGTTCATGGAGGAGATGGCGTAGTGCCGCCGAACAAGGACATAAAAAAGGTCCTGCTACTGGGCAGCGGCGCAATAAAAATAGGTGAGGCTGGCGAGTTCGACTACTCCGGCGCCCAAGCCATCAAGGCGCTGAAAGAGGAAGGCATAAAGACCGTGCTGGTCAACCCCAACATCGCCACCATACAGACCGACGAGAAGTTCGTTGACAAGGTCCACTTCCTACCCGTCACCGCCGACTACGTAGAGAGAGTAATACTACAGGAGCACCCAGACGCCACCCTACTCGGTTTCGGCGGCCAGACAGCCCTCAACTGCGGCGTCGAACTCGCCGAAAAAGGCGTACTCGAACGACACGGCGTAGAGATCCTAGGCACAGGCATCGAGGCCATAGAGCTCGCAGACAACAGAGAGGCGTTCAGGGGCCTCATGATCAGACACGGCGTACCCGTCCCCCGGAGCGGCAAGGCTAGCTCCGTGGAGGAGGCCCTCAGCGTAGCCGAAGACATAGGCTACCCCGTGATGGTGAGAGTCGCCTACACCCTCGGCGGACAAGGCTCAGGAGTAGCCCAGAACGCGAAAGAGCTAACAGATATTACCCGTCTCGGGATCATCCACAGCCGCATCGGCCAAGTACTGGTGGAAGAGTACCTCGGCCACTGGAAGGAGGTGGAGTACGAGGTCCTGAGAGACAGGCTCGACAACTGCTCCAGCGTCTGCAACATGGAGAACCTAGACCCCATGGGCATCCACACGGGAGACAGCATAGTGGTAGCACCCTCCCAGACACTCAACAACGACGAGTACCAGACGCTCCGCACAGCCTGCTTCAAGGTGGTGAGGGCCCTGGGTATAGTAGGGGAGTGCAACGTCCAGTTCGCGCTGGACCCCGAGGGAGACGACTACAGGGTCATAGAGGTGAACTCCCGGCTCTCAAGGAGCTCCGCCCTCGCCTCCAAGGCCACGGGGTACCCCATCGCCTACGTCGCCGCCAAGCTGTCCCTGGGCTACACCCTGCCCGAGCTCGTAAACAAGGTCACAGGAGTCACCACCGCGTTCTTCGAGCCTTCACTGGACTACGTCGTGGTCAAGATGCCGCGCTGGGACTTCCCCAAGTTCAGACGGGTAGACCGGGAGATCGGCACCCAGATGAAGTCCGTGGGGGAGGCCATGGCCATAGGCCGCAGCTTCAAGGAGGCCCTGCAGAAGGCGGTGCGCATGGCCCAGCCTGGCTCGGAGCTGACGGAGGCGGAGAACGGTTTCACCGACCCGGCCACGCTGAGGGAGGCGTTGAAGACGCCCACCGACCGCCGGCTGTTCGAGGTGGCGCAGGCCTACCGTCTGGGACTTGAGACGGACGAGATACACGGCGTCACTGGCATCGACTCATGGTTCCTGGAGCACATCCGTGACCTTATGTGGCTCAGGGAGAGGATGGGCGGCGAGCTCACCCGCGACAAGCTCCACACCGCCAAACAAAACGGCTTCAGTGACGCCGTTATTGCCGAGGCGTACGGCATCGACGAGTCCGCTGTTAGAGGGCTCCGTCACCAGTGGAACATCGTGCCAGCTGTAAAGCAGATCGACACCATGGCTGCCGAATGGCCCTCAAGTACCAACTACCTTTACATGACGTACAGCGGCGACGAGGACGACATCACGTTCAGCGACAAGGACAAGGCCGTGGTGCTGGGTTCCGGAAGCTACCGTATAGGGTCGAGCGTTGAGTTCGACTGGTGCTGCGTCAACATGGCATGGAGCCTCAAGGACAACGGCGTGGAGGAGGTCATCATGGTGAACTACAACCCCGAGACCGTCTCTACCGACTACGACGTCCTAGACAAGCTGTACCTCGAGGAGCTGACCCTTGAACGGGTGCTCGACATCGTGGAGAAGGAGAACCCGCGGGGCGTCGTGGTCAGCGTCGGCGGCCAGACCCCCAATAACCTGGCACTGGGCCTCCACCGTAACGGCATCAACATCCTCGGGACCCCCGCCGAGGATATCGACAGAGCCGAGAACAGGGCCAGATTCAGCGCGCTCCTAGACGAGTTGGGGGTGAAGCAGCCACTCTGGGCCATGCTAGAGTCCATGGAGCAGGCTCAGGACTTCGCCTCGCAGATAGGCTACCCCGTCCTCATAAGGCCCAGCTACGTCCTCTCGGGCTCCGCCATGAGCGTAGCCCACGGCAGGGACCAACTCACAGCGTATCTAAGGCACGCCGCTGAAGTCTCACACGACAGCCCCGTCACCATATCCAGGTTCGTGAAGGGAGCCAAAGAAGTCGAGGTGGACGGCGTCTGCGACGGCGAAAATGTATACCTAGGCCCTGTCATAGAGCACATAGAAAATGCCGGAGTCCACAGCGGCGATGCCACCATGGTCATCCCCACTCTTACGCTCCCCCAGCTGCTCAAGCACAAGGTGAAAGAGACATCCCGGAAGATCGCCCGGGCATTGGGGATCAGAGGACCATTCAACATACAGTTCCTCGTCAAGGACGGTGAAGCCTACGTCATCGAGTGCAACCTCCGCGCCAGCAGGAGCATGCCCTTCGTCTCCAAGGCCACCGGGGTCAACCTAATGGAGTTGGCCGCCGTAGCCGCCTTAGACGGCGGCATAGCGGAGGGAGACGCCGAGCCTCTGAGGCATGGGGTCAAGTCCCCCATGTTCAGCTTCATGCGCCTAGACAAGGCCGAGCCCCTCACAGGCGTCGAGATGGTCTCCACCGGCGAGGTGGCGTGCTTCGGGAGAAGCTTCCGCGAGGCCTTCCTCGACTCCCTGGTGGCTAGCGGCGTGAGGCTGCCGGGACCCGGGGACACCATACTCGTAACAGTGGGTGGCAGCAAGACCCAGGCCGTGGAGATAGCCCGTAAAGCCCACGCAAAGGGGTTCAGAATCGCCGCTACACGGAATACCTCGGAGGCCATCAAAACCGGCGGCGTCCCATGCAGGGCTGTCCACAAGGTAAGCGAAGGCGGCACACCCAACATACTAGACATGCTGGAGAACCACGAGATACAGCTCGTAGTCAACACACCGAACCAGGACCGCCTAGACTCCCGGACCGTGAGCGACGGCTACATGATAAGGAGAAAGACCGTAGAATACGGGATACCTCTCATTACGAACCTGGAGCTAGCCAGCATGCTCGTAGACATGCTGTAGCTCGGGATATATAACGCGTATAGAAACAGAGACCTAGTTAATAACGACGGTGTCGAGCTGGAAGTACCGGTTCGCCAGGAACCTTATCTTCTTGATGTTGGACCCGTTCTTTCCTATGGCGATGCCTTTGTCCTTGGGCTCAACGTTCACCATGGCTATCTTCTTGCCTTCCATCCTGTCGACGAGGCGTATATCCCTGACCTTGGCCGGCTTCAACGCGTTCCTTATGAAGTTCTCGGCGTCGGGGAGGTACTCGTATATCTCCACTCGCTTGTTGGTCATGCTGCGGAAACGCTTTATCTTCTCGCCGCCCTTGCCGACGGCCAGCCCGACTTCTCCCTTCTTGACCGTGAATATGATGGTGTCCATGTCCTCGTCGACGATGCAATCGACGATGGTGGCCCCGGTCATGTTCTGCAGCAACTGTATGTACCGCATCTCGGTCTCTGTTATCTTTATGTTGTTTAGCATGCGCTAATCTTCCTTCGTGATCTCTAGTATGTTCGAGTCTCCCGGGTCGCTGATGACCATGGCTGAGACGGGGTAGGGTTTACCGCATAAGACCCCAAGATCCACGCTGTCTTTGGCGTGCGTTAGCACGGGTATCTCGCTTAGCTTGCCGTAGGTCTCTATGGCCTTGGCGTTCTCGGCTGGGCAGTTTGAGCTGAGGATGGCCATTTTGGCCCTGCCGCGCCTCATCTCCCTTACCGCCGTCTTCGATCCCAGCTGGACCTTGCCGGTGGAGAGAGCGAGTCTCAGCTCGTGGTCTACGCTACTCATCGCTTACATCTCCCTGAGTCATGAACAGCTCGACGCTTCCCGTCCCTAGGGGCATCGACTGTCCGACGATTATGTTCTCGATCACGCCTTTAAGGGGATCGGTCTCGCCCTTGATGGCCGCGTCCACAAGGTGCTGGATTGTTAGTTCGAACGCCGCCCTGGCTAGGACGCTGCTCTTCTCGCCACTGATGCCGTGACGGCCTATCTGCTGTACCTCTCCGGTCTTGGTCATTATATCCGAGACTAGCATGACGTGGCGGACGTCTACGTCCAACCCCTGCTCTGTGAGCACCGCGTGGGCTTCCTTGATGAGCGAGTTCCTCGCAGCCTCGATGCCGAGTATCTCTGCTATCTCATGTACATTGTTAGTGGTGGTTCTCGTTGGATCTACGCCTTCGATGCGGAGCACCCCCTCGAGGTTGCTACCGTCGGTCCTAATGACCCACTCGCCGTCCTCGACGGTGGTAAGTACCCTCTTGATCTCGGAGATGCCCTTGATCTTAGCCTCGGTCACGTTCTCTATGATGGGCTCCGGGTCCCTGGCTTTGTCCTCCTCAAGCCTTATGAGGTAGGTGTTGTCCTCCTCCTTTGTGTAGCTGTAGGGTATGGCCTTCTCGATATCGTTTACCTCAACCCCCAGGGTTTCCATCCTCTCGGGGTCGAGGATGATCCTCACGGCCTCCTCTCGAAGGTCCACGTTGACGCTGTCTATGACGTCGTCTATGACCGTGTATGTCAGCTTCTGGGCGACCTCCCTGGCCTTCTTCTCGCTCCTCGAGTATTTGCTCGAGAGGTAGATGTTCATGACCGGCGTGGATGGGCTCTTGCGAGCGTCCACTATCTCTATGAGCCGAGGCAGTCCCAGTGTGACGTTCAGCTCCGCGACGCCCGCGTAGTGGAAGGTCCTGAGGGTCATCTGCGTACCGGGTTCGCCTATACTCTGGGCGGCGACGATGCCCACGGCTTCACCCGGCTCCACGAGGCTGTAATCGTAGTTCCGGAGCACGGAATCTATGACGTCCTGGACGCCCTGCTTTGTGAGTTTAGCCTCTTTGAGTTGGCGTCTAAGCTCGTCCTTAAGAAGCGGGGGTATATCCTCCTCGATATCGTCGACCATCTTGTCTACCGTCGAGTCTGCTATGATATGCCCCTTCTTCATGTTGATGCGGGTCCTGTCCGTTAGTTGGGCGATGTTGACGGCGACACCGTGGTCGCTCTTCGCTGGGTCGACGCCGTCCTCGCCATATTGGAACTGGACTATGTCACCTATGCTGTTCCTAACGGTGCCGTCGTACTCCACTCTGAGATGCTCCAAGGCGTTGATGAGGCGGCGCTGCATGTACCCACTCTGTTGGGTGCGCACAGCCGTGTCCACCAGCCCCTCTCGGCCTCCCATGGCGTGGAAGAAGAACTCCAGCGGGGTCAACCCGTCTCTATAGCAGTTGTAGACGAAGCCCCGTGCGACGGGGGCTGCGTCATTCTCCTTGAAGTGGGGTAGTGTCCTGTTCTCGTAGCCCCTCATGATGCGTTTGCCACGGATGCTCTGCTGGCCCACGCTGCCCATCATCTGTCCTATGTTGAGGCTGCTGCCGCGGGCGCCGCTACGCGTCATGACTATACCACTGTTGCTCAGGGGCAGTGCCTCCTGCACGGTCTCGCCAGCCTTGTCACGTGACTTGGCTAGCTCGTTCATGACCTTTATCTCGAAGCTCCCCTGCAGCGTCTGGCCTGGCAGCCTCTCTAACACGCCTGTGGTATACTCCTCCGTGAGTTTCTCGACGTTTTTCTCCATCCGCCTCATGACCCTGTTTATGTCCCGCTGGTCTTTTTCGCTGAGAGATAGCTCGTCGTAGCTGTAGGTGAAGCCCTTCAGGGTTAGGAACCCGTTTATTAATCGGCTGACGCCGTTGAGGAAGTCGTGGCCCATATCGGTGCCATAGTCCTTGATGATCCTGTGGAATATTGTGTCGGGGCGTTCGGCACCGATGCTGTTCTTGTCGATGACCCCCGTCTTGAGCTCCCCGTTCTGGATCATGACATAGGCGTCGTACTCGCACTCGGCCTCCTTGCACTCGGGGCAGTGCATACAGATATTAGCCTTGCTCACGAAGCTGAAATCGCTGGGCAGGAAGAGGCTGAACACGGTCTTGCCGCTCCACATGGGCGTAGGCTCAAGCACGGTGGGCTTGGGTATGTCTCCCTCGTAGCCGGTGTAGGCTATGAGCTTGCCCACCTCGTCTGCCGTGAGCATCATCCCTTCCCGGGTCAGCAAGTACGCCCCGCTGATGTAGTCCTTGCCGGCGCCGATGATGGGGGCGCCGTACCTGGGGCTCAGTATCTGGTCCTGAACCTGCATGAGCATCCTAGCCTCGGTCTGGGCCTCCTTGCTCTGGGGGATGTGGAGGTTCATCTCGTCGCCGTCGAAGTCCGCGTTGTAGGGTGGGCAAACCGTTAGGTGCATCCTGAACGTCTTGTAGGGCAGCACCTTCACCCTGTGCGCCATGATGCTCATCCTGTGCAAAGACGGCTGTCTGTTGAACAGCGCTATATCCCCGTCCTTGAGATGTCTCTCGATGATGAAGCCCGGCTCTATGCTCTGGGATATTAGCGTCCTGTCTGTTACGAACTCGAGCCTTATCCGCTTCTGGTCTGGCCTGATGATGTAGAGGGCACCTGGGTGCTGATATGGGCCGTTTATCACGAGCTTCCTCATTTCATCTATGTTCCGCTCGGTTACCACGTCCGGCACGGTTAGCTTGGTTGCTACGTGCACCGGGACCCCTACCTGGTTGATGTCTAGGTTGGGATCTGGGCTGATGACGGTTCGGGCCGAGTAGTCTACACGTTTGCCGCTGAGGTTGCCTCTGAACCTGCCTTCCTTGCCTTTCAAGCGTTGAGCGAGGCTCTTGAGGGTCCTACCGCTGCGATGGCGGGCCGGCGGAATACCGCTAACCTCGTTGTTGAAGTACGTGGTGACGTGGTACTGGAGGAGTTCGCTGAGATCCTCTATGATAAGGGTGGGGGCTCCGGCGTCTATGTTCTCCCGGAGCCTCTGGTTTATCCTGATGATGTCCACGAGCTTGTGAGTTAAGTCGTCCTCCGCCCTGATACCAGATTCAAGGATGATGCTGGGACGCACGTCCACCGGTGGCACCGGAAGCACCTGTAGGACCATCCACTCTGGCCGCGCGCTACTAGGCTTAAAGCCCAGCAGCTCCAGGTCATCGTCGGGTATGCGCTCAAACCACTCCCTGATCATGTTGGCTGTGAGCCTGCGGGTGACCTCGTCCTCCATCTCCTCCTCGAATATCTCCTTCTCTATCTCGATGAAGGTCGTGGGCTTGTTGAACTTGACGACGTTCTGGACCATGCCGCAGTAGGGGCACTCCTTGTAACGCTTGAACTTCTTGGCCTGCTTCAATATCTCTTTTATAGTCTCGTCGCTGACCTTACCGAACAACTTGATGTCCTGGTCTCTCTGCCCCGTCAGCTTCTCCCTGGTCTCCAGGTCCAGTAGCACGCTGCCGCAGCTCCTACATGTGGAGCTGAGAACCCTGTAGATCTGTTTCGCGAACTCCACGTGGACCACGGGGACCGCCAGCTCGATGTGTCCGAAGTGGCCGGGGCAGTTGATCGCTATGTTTCCGCATGTGCGGCACCGCTGCCTGGGCTCCAGCGTCCCTAGACGCTGGTCCATGAGGCCGCCGGCGATAGGGGCCCCATCCTCGTCGTAGGTGTCGCTTGTCCCTATCTCGACGACGCTGAGGCGCCTCGTCTCGTCCGGGCTCAGGAGGCCGAACTTGATGGCGTCGATGACTTTGCTCAACTATATGACCTCCTTGGCCAGCTCAAGGCTGGGTGATAAGCACATGCTCTGCATCTCCTGTAATAGGAGCTTGAACGCGTATGAGACGGTGACTGGCTCGATGTCGCCTTTCCCCTCGCATGTCGGGCACACGTACTTGCGTTGCCTGATGTCGTAGAAGCCTTGGCGGCCGCATCTCTCGCAGACGTATATCGTGTAGGCGTCAGACTCTTCCAGAAGTCTGTCCTTGAGCAGCATGGCTGCCCCGTGTCCCACGAGACAGTCGCGCTCCATCTCGCCGAACCTGAGGCCACCGCCCCTGGCCCGGCCTTCTGTGGGCTGCCGTGTGAGCATCTGCACCTGGCCGCGTGCCCTGGCGTGGATCTTGTCTACGACCATGTGGTGGAGCTTCTGGTAGAAGGCGACGCCTATGAATATCTCTGCCTCGAACATCTTGCCGCTCATGCCGTCGTACATCATCTCTCGGCCGCCGCTCTGGAAGCCCAGCTCGGTAAGTATCTCCTCCAGCTTCTTGGGTTCCTCGTTGGCGAAGGGCGTGCCGTCCACGATCTCGCCCCTGAGGGCCGCCGCCTTTCCAGCGATGGCCTCTATGAACTGGCCTACGGTCATCCGGCTGGGGTAGGCGTGGGGGTTCATTATGATATCAGGGATTACTCCGCTGGTGCTGAAAGGCATGTCCTCCTGGGGCACCAACATGCCGATGACGCCCTTCTGGCCGTGTCTGCTGACGAACTTGTCGCCCAACTCGGGTACCCTGTTGCTCCGCACCTTGACTTTGACAAGCTGACTTCCCTCGATATCCTTAGTGATGAACACGCTATCCACGAGGCCGACCTCAGTGGGCCGAACTCCGATAGAAGTATCCCGAAGCTGGGGGCCGCGTATCTCTATGCCGCGGTACTCCTCCATGAAACGGGGCGGGCTGGTCTTGCCGATGAGTATGTCTCCTCCCTTGACCTCGGCCTCCTGGGCGATGAGGCCGTCGCTCTCCAGCTGCCTGTACGCCTCTGCTCCGTGGTATCCTCGGATGCCTGCCTCGGGGATGGTGAGCCTGTCTTTAGCTCCCCCCAGGTACTGCTTACACTCGGCCTTGTATATCCTGAAGAAGCTGCTACGGCCCAGGCCGCGCTGCACGGCGGCCTTATTGAAAATTATAGCGTCCTCCATGTTGTATCCAATGCTGCTAAGTATGGCGAGGACGAAGTTCTGACCCGCAGGCCGGTCGTTGTAGTTTATCACCTCCATGGGCTTCGTCGAGACCAGCGGCTTCTGCGGGTAGTGCAGCAGATGACCACGGGTGTCAGACCTGTCGTTGTAGTTCAAGGCGTAGACGCCCGGCGCCTGCTTCGACATGGCAGCCTGGTAAGTGTTACGGGGGCTCTGGTTGTGCTCCGCGTATGGGATGATGCCGGCCCCCACACCGAGGATGGTGTATGAGCATATCTCCATGTGGGTGTGCTCCTCGGTGAGGATCTCCTGGTTGATGCTTATGTAGGCGTTCTCCTCCTCATCGGCGTCCAGGTACTCCAGTATGCCCTCCCTCACGAGGTCGCTCCAAGTCCACCTCTCCTGCTTGATGTTACGTATGTGCCTCTGCTTAAGCAGGGGCTTGCCGTCCTCGACCACTATTAGGGGCCTCCTTATCCTGCCCTCGTCGCAGTTTACATAGATCTCATTGTACTCGTGGTAGAGGACGATGTTAGCCTGACCGCTGATCTCGCCCCTGCGGCGCATCTCCCTGAATGTGTTCACCAGTATCTCTGGCGAGGTGCTGTACCCTAGGAGGTAGCCCTCGATGAACACCTTGGTGCCTTCGTGGCGCAGCTGCTCGTCGGCGTCCTTGGCCCTGGTGACCCCCATGAACTCGAGGGTGCGTTTAATCTTCTCGGCGTCCGTGCCGATGCTGACGCTGCTCATCAACGCCAGGTTCTTGACGAGTCCACAGTTGGCGCCTTCCGGGGTCTCGTTGGGGCATAGCCTGCCCCAGTGAGTGCTGTGGAGGTCACGGGCCTCGAAGTTGGGCTGGCTCCTGCTCAGCGGCGACTGGAGCCTGCGGAGATGAGAAAGGGTTGAAAGAGTGTTGGTTCGATCGAGGAGCTGGGTCATGCCGACGCGGCCCCGCCTCCAATTACCGGTGGCGAGGGCGTGCTGAATCCTGCTCGTAATAATACCGGGCCTGACGGCCGCGCTTATAAGCACCCCCTTACGCCTGGTGCTCATTCGCCTGAACTGGTACCTCATGTCCCTGTAGAGGCTCCAGAAAGCCGAGCGGAACAGCTCGGCAAGCAGCGGCCCCGCCAGCTTGATCCTCTTGTTCTTGAGGTGGTCCTTGTCGTCCTCCTGGCGCTGGTCGAGCTTAAGCTCGATTATCCTGCTAGCCATCTCGCCGAGGAATATGGCCTTGTCCAGCCTGTCATCGGGGTCGCGGCCTATATGAGGCAGCAGGTTCCTGTCCAGAATGGTTTCGGCGCGCTTTATCCTGAACTCCCTGACCTGGCCGAAGGCCACACGGTTGCCTATGTAGAGCACCGCATCCTCGACGCTCTGGACTGTTGAAGCCTCCCTAAAGCTGGCCTCCAGCTCGTTGAGTATATCCGGGTCCAGGCTGACCATCTCTGCGACGTCCCTGTCAGTCTCTACGCCAAGCGCCCTCATGAGGACCACGAGGGGCACCGGCACGGGGACCCCGGGGATGGTCACGACCATCTCGCCCTTGGACTTGAGGCTCATCTCGATGCGGGCCCTGAAACCCACGGTGGTGCTGAAGACCTTGCCTTTGTAGACTGGCCTCGCGCCCCTGGTATCGGTCTCCACCAGCACCCTATTAGGCGCCAAGTCCTCCAGGCTCACGATGACGCGCTCGCTGCCGTTGACTATGAAGTATCCGCCCACCTCCTTGGGGTCCTCACCGAGCTTCACGAGCTGGTCCTCTGTGTGCCTGCTCAGGAGGCAAAGATTGGATTTAACCATGATGGGGAGGTCGCCAATGTTGACACGCTCATATGTCTCGCGGCCCTCGTCGTCCAGCTCGATCTCCAGGTAGAGGGGGGCGCTGTAGGTGAGGTTGCGTATCCTGGCTTCCCTTGGGTAGACCTCCCTGTTGGTCCCGTCCACCTCCACGACCCGGGGGTCCCCTATCTCTATGGCGCCGAAGCGTATGTTGTACGTGTGGTTGGGGACCTCGATCTGGATGCCCCCAATCTCGTCTATTATCTGTTGCAGCGTGTTCCTGGCGAAGTCGTTGTAGCTGTCCAGGTGCTGCTTGACGAGGCCCTCCTCGTTGTAGAAGGACTTCATCAAATCCCAGAGGTCGTTTTCAGTGAGAAGCATTACATCAACCTATTTTGAGTTTGACTCATTAAACGGATTAGGGCGGGTACCTTAATGTCGGAGGGATCAGATTCCGTCATTAAACACGATTCACCTATTTACAGAAACCTTCCTAACCCTAACGAGGCTATAACAATTGGCTACTGCTCCCTAATAAACGTTACCCGATTAATATGTTCTCTCTCGCGTAGAGAGGCGTTTTTATGCCTCCTTTTCGTACTGAGCGAGCCCAGAGCGGCTAAGGGTTTTACCGGCATGGAATACAAACTTTTATAGGCGATACCTGTTATTCGAATTAAGCCTGAGTATCTCCGGAGAGGAAAAGTGAGTGGCGGATATGATTGAAAAAGTGCTAGAGCGAAGCGTCGGCAAGACGGTGCTGATCAAGGTCAGAGGCGGAAGGACCCTCAGGGGCGTCCTGGAGGGGTTCGACCAGCACGTAAACCTCTACATGAGCAACGCCGAGGAGGTAAGCGACCCGATGAACGTCAAGGAGATAGGCACCATCGTGCTCCGGGGCGACAACGTCATAATGATAAGTCCACCGCCGGAGTAGAGCTGAGAAGAGATGCCCACTAAAGCAGCGATTCACCACGGAAAAAGGATACATATACGTTGTAGGCGTTGCGGTAGACGTGCCTACCATATTAGGAATAAAGTCTGCGCGGCGTGCGGGTACGGAGCCTCAAGCAAGCTTAGGAAGCCGGCGAACAACAGGAAGACCGCGAACCGGAGTAGGCGGATCCACTAGGCAAGTTTTTTAGTCTTGCTCCCTGCCCTGTATTCTGCGGGCGGGAGTACCCGAGGCTGGCCAAAGGGGCGAGACTTAAGATCCGTTTCTCGGGTAGGATATCTCGTGTCTTAGGACTTCGAGGGTTCGAGTCCCTCCTCCCGCACTACTCAACGTGTATATCAGAAAATCCGGTGTTCTGAGCGCATTTTTCACATAACGACAATGCCCGTCCATCAACACCCGCCGCATCGTTCGACCTATACATTACACAACACGGGTCTTCACAGTGAGCCAGCCCCAACAAATGCCCAACCTCATGTAATGTTACTTTCATCAGCCTTTCCGCTGTCCTATCCATGTCACGCACGTCTTGAAGCCTTCTAGACGAGATTATGCAGACCCTTTCACCTGCATAGGCTTTACCGAAAACATGATTCAAACCGGGGCTGTAAATGTCCTGGCCTGTATAGACGACCTTATAGTCTTCGTCGTCGTTTCGAAGTGTTTCTTTTATCACTCCACGAAGCATATCGACGTTAACCCTATCCCGTGGGTCAAGATCGTTGAACGAGCGCGAGTTCTCCCATACATCAACAACCATTTTCGTTGATTGTCTCAGCCGTTGAATAATCTTGGTGAATAGTTTATCCGAAAAACTACTTGTCCTATACAAAATTACCTTCATTCTTCATGGTATTCAGGGCTATGCCTTTATTCGTTTTCTGGCGTGTGACGGGGGCGGTTTGACAGAAATAGGTAATATTGATATGGGATAAAATACATCCTGAGAACTGGTTTGGATGACTTTTCAGGTGAGCGAATTCAAGGCCAAGTATATCGGCGGACACTCCAAGATTACCAAGAAAAGGAAAGTCACCATCAGACTCACAGAGAGGGCTCTCGTAATACCTGAGATGAGCCTCTCGATTGAATACAGCAACGTCGGGTACGTCAACAAGGTGAAAGAGGCTTCACTCAGGAAACGAGGGATATTCGAGTACGTAGACTATCTTGGCATCATCTTCATGGTGATAGTTTACGCGGGCATGACTGTTCTCACACGGAGGAAGAAATGTCTGCAGGTATCATACAGGGATGAGAGGGGGATGGAGGAGCTCCTGAACTTCAGCGTCAGGAACCTCAACGAAGTCCACGCATCCATACTAGACCACGTAATAGCCGGAAAACAAGCGTCACAGGAGCAAACTCGCCCCACCAACCAGGCAACGGCGGATACCAATAGACAGAGGCCAACGCCGACGGTCTTGATATCAAACAACAATATATCCCCGAGGCCCACCGTGCAACGCCCACCCCCACAGACCACACCTCCACAACCCCCCCAGGTTAAAACCCAGCCTGTTCAAGGACTGGAGCCGGGAAAGAGTTACTCGGTAAACGAGATCAACGAGTATCTCTCTGAGCTATCTCGCCTCCTAGAGGCTGGAAAGATCTCTAGGAACGAGTATGCGCGCATGAGCCAGCCTACGTTCACGGCTCCAGACGGGAAAAAATGGAGAATAGGGAGGGACACCGGGAAATGGTACGTCTTCGATGGGACCCGGTGGGGGTTCGGAGAGCCCCCCGGCAGCCTCAAGAAGAGCTAATGAGTCACAGAAACGGGTAGCCCAGCGAAGGTATCCTAAGAACCAGGACGCCTAAAACCTTCTCATTGTTTACAGGTGGGTCCGCACTGGGAGACGCGTCTCCTTTGGTGATGAAGAAGGTGTCGTCTTCTTCTCTCCGTATCTCTGAAACCCTGTGGATGATGGTTGTACCGTCTATTGTCTCGTAGAGTATTATGTTGCCTTCTCTCACGCCTTCGTCCGGAGACTGGCTTATCACCAGGTCTCCCCTGCGAAGCGCCGGAGCCATGCTCTCCGATTTTACGACGTGGACGCGAAGCCTCTTCCCTGTGACCAACCTGTACAGGGTTGGCGTGACATTCAACGCTAACGCAGCGACGAGTAAAATGTGGAGTAGGTATCTCAACTCAGTTTGAGTCCCTGATTTTCTCTTCGACGGGGGGCTTCACGGTTATTTTGATCTTGGCCCCTCTCTCGCCTTCATACGTTTCGTCGTACAGCCTCTGCGCCCAGCTACCAAAGCCGAGGCGTGTGAACACCCACGGCGAGGTCACGTTTCCTTTTTGGGCCTTGGTTTTATCGGTGGGCTCCACGTCCTGCGCGATGCCCTTCCACGTCTCGCCCTCCTGTCCGCCGGTCACGCCGCCGCATCCGCTCACCGCCTCCACCTCTACGGTCCATTTCTCGGGGATCGGCCCTATCTCGAAGTCGATGTCGTCAGCTACGCCGCCACAGTTCTCTATCCACAGGATACCTGGTTCTTCAACGCTCATCTCGATGGGAGTGTTTCCCCAGTCATTGACTCTCTTCTCCTCTTCTCCTCTGATGTCGACGTGTCTCACGATGTCGTAGAATCTCTGGATCAGCGCCGCCCCTTTATCCGTGATGACGGGAAACCTGTCCTGGATGATGTCGAGGAGATACTCGACTTTAATCCTGTATCTGCGTCTCAACAGTATTATCCAGGGGAAGTTGTTCTGAGTGTTGTTCGGTGCGTTGCCCCAGAAAGGATAGTTGTATGACGCGGCTAGCTTCGCCACTTCGCTTTGGTCGAGGGCGTCCAGGTTGACCTGTAGGGCGAACTTGTACACTAGGAAATCGAGTAACCCGATGGAGCCACGGTACTCCCTTTGAACCTTTTCCTCGATCTGGGCGTACTCCTCTATCATCTGCTGGGTGATGCCGTGGCTGGCCTCTACGTAAGCCCAGACGTCGAACAGCCGGCCGGAGGAGACCAGGCTCTGCGTCTGCTGCACAGACTCGCCGTAATACGAGCCCACCTGTTTGATGGGCATGGTGTTGTTGCCGGGTATGGTGTCGTCGCTCAGCCATTTGCTCCCAGTATCCATCGCAAGGAAGTCCAGGTAGAGCTTCAGGTCAAGAGCGTCGTTGATGTCCCCCGCGGGGTTGGAGTCGCCTTTGATCCGGCTAGGGTTCAAAGGGATCTTTATCCTGTCCCTAATGTAGTCGTTGTACGGTTCACGGTACTTGGTGTAGATCGGCTGGAAGCTCGCGTCGAAGAACGGGTAGTATTTCTTTATCTCACCCAGCTGGGACGAGACCTGGTAACCGTCCTTCACTGCACTGTGCCGCCCCTCGCAGAACTGTTCGAGGCTGTCCCAGTGAAGATGGTCGTTGAAGTTCTGGGAGGCTATCGGTCCTATGATTCCCAGATGGTTGTCGTTCCGGACATGGCTTGGGCATCCCATGTCCTCCAGAAGGTGCAGCACCCTCCCCAGATAGGAGTAGGCGTCCCTGATGTAGCCCGCTCTGTACGCCCACAACGCCGTCTCGAACCAGTTCTTCGCCCTGACGCAGGCGGAAGTGCGCATCGTCGCCAGCGCCGCTATGAGCGTGCTGCCATAGGGAATGTCCTCCTTGCCTTCGAAGTCTGTGAGCTCCCCCATGTTTGCCGGGTTGTAGTAATGGTTTTTCACTATGGCCAGATCGATGTCCCCGCCGTCCCCCAGGTAGTCCTCCGCTATGCACCCCCAGTATAGGCCTTGCTCCACCGCGAGCTTGCCGTCCCACGGAGGCTCCCCGAGGTACTCTTGCACCTCCTTCCAGCAGCTGTAGTTGATCCCGTTGTCGACGGCTAGTTTCCCTATCTTCTCCACTGATTTTCGTGTGAGCTCGACGTGGGTCCTGTCGTAAAAGGCGTAGGCGGGCCTTACCCGTCTGAGGAGGTTCATGAGAAGCAGGAGGCTTAGGAGCGCCTCAATCGCCAGATACATGATTGTTTTACTCATCTTTAGCCACCTTCACACGTATGTTTCTCCTCTGCTCGTATCCCTCTAGCTTGCTAGTTACCTCCGGGGCTGTGCCGTGCACGCGTGATGTCTTGGCGGTGATGGAAAGCATTATCTCGGCGATAATCTTCGCGTCTCTTATATCATAGTCCTCGGAGCCGCGGGCCCCCTCGATGCTAGTCTTTATCTCAACCACCCCGTTCTCGGAGTTAGCGGCGTCACGGAAGATGTACGGGATCTCAGCCTTTCCTTCTCCGTCGGTGGTCACCGACTCCTCGGTCTCAGGATGGTCAGGCTTGGTTTTGTCTCTGAAGATGGCCTTCACCTCGACGTCCGGGACGGTCTCGCTCGCGGGCGTCAGCACCTTCGCCTTAAGCTTGAAGATCTCGCCGTTCTTCGCCAAGAACTGCTCCAGGTCCTCCGGGGCCTCGACCTTTAGTAAACAGCCTTGAACTTTGACCGAGTTCTCGCCCTTTACTTCGATGGTGTCCTCTTCCACCTGCTCGGCTAACCGGCTTGAGATCTCTTGAAGCTGCTGTTTGGTGATCTCTAGGGTGGCCTTTACCTTGGCCTCCTGCTCGTCCGTGTCTGTGAGCATGTCCCTCGCCAAGAACTCGGGCTTGAAACCCACCTTCGTGGCGCTCAACTCCTCGAGCTCTCCCAGCTCCGGGCCGATGCCCACGAGCTGAAAATCTACCTTACTGCCTTCAGGGATCGATGGCACGGCCTCTCCCATGACTATCAGGCGTGCCTCGATCTCTGACTGTATTATCTTGTCGGGGGAGACCTTCTCAGCTCCAGGTATGGAGGGAGGTGTGGGTATGAGCTCTAGCCGTATGAAGTCCTCTAGCGGCCTGATGTGCACGGTTCTCTTGTCCCAGTGGCGGGTGTTCAGGGCCCCGTTGATCTCGGCCGTTATCTCCAAGCTTCCGCCTTGGCATCTGTCAGCGCCGCTGTAGATGAAGGGGACGTCTATCTCCCCGTTCTCATTTGTTATAGCGGTCTCTTCCCTAGTTTCCTCTGAGCCCTTCGATTTGTCATAGTAAGTAATCCTCACTTCGATGCCTGTCACCGGCTCGGATCTTGAGCTGATTACCTTGGCTTTCACTCTGAAGAGCTCCTTGTCTCTTGCGAGGTATTGTTCGGCTTCCGGGGGTGAGGTCAGCTTGACGGTGCACCCCATCACCTTGAAGCTCGTGTCGCCTTCGAGGGTGACATCCCCGACGCTGTGACCCGTGAGATCCGGCGATAACGCGACGAGCTGGTCTTCTGTTAGATCCATCTTTCCCTCCGTTGTCGCGATCTGGCTGTTTTGCCCCGTCTCCCTGTCCACCGCGACGAACTCGGCGGCTATCTCCGCCTCCATAGGCCTCGTCTCCTCTATGCGTCCCAGCTCGCCGCTGTCCCCGGGGAGGGTGAACTCCACCTGCGCCCCCTCTGGAGACGTCTTCTCTTCGTTGAAGACCAGAAGCTTAGCCTTCACCAAGGTACCGTGTTCTCCGTCTCCCGGCGTCTCCTCAGGGTCCGCGTTTATCTGCAGACGGGGCAGGGCCCCCAAGATGACGACCGTGACTGGCTGGCTCTCCTCAGTGATCACCGTGTCGGTTTCCCTCGATCTTATGGTGATCTTTGCCTTGATCTTTGTCTCGGCGTCCCTCAGCCTGAAGAACGGCTTGAATATTACCCACGTCTTGTGGTGGTCGGTGAACTCACCTGTCTCTTCCTGGTTCTCTTCT
>Ga0180438_10004360_pt1 | contig 20431 bp, 11 predicted proteins | sample SS_ome_12_FD_132455 | JGI IMG/M metagenome (GOLD analysis project Ga0180438, IMG submission 132455) | Hypersaline lake sediment archaeal communities from the Salton Sea, California, USA - SS_3_D_2 metaG | ecosystem: Environmental > Aquatic > Non-marine Saline and Alkaline > Hypersaline >... | reverse complement strand
GGTTCGGCGGCGGGCTGCTCGGACGCCGCCGGTTCCTTGTCCTGGGCGGTCGCCATGCGACCAAGCCCAAACAGAACCACCAGCCAGCACAGGCCGGCTGCCACGGGGAGTCGCTTCTGCCAGGACATCTCTAGTCCTCCTCTAAGAGTTCCCGGATCTTTTGTTTTTGCCGCTCGCGGGTCTGTCCCTCCAAGTCTTCCTGGAGCTTGATGATCGCCCGGAGAAGCTCCAACGCCTCGTTGAAGTCCTCCAGCTCGAGCATCCGGTCCAAGACTTTCCGCATTTCGATGAGGATTTCGTCGGCCTGGCGACGGGCCTCGTCGCGGGCCTTGGGCCCGAGCTGCGCGTCTTCCAGCTCCGCTTCAAGCCGCTCCAAACGCCGCTCCAGCTCGGGAAACATCTCGCCGGCGATCCGCCGGAGCGGGTCGGCGATCCCCTCGCTTAAGCGCCGGTTCAGCTCCTCGGTGTCGATCCGGTTGTTGATCAACTGGAGCCGGATGTCGTCGAACGACTCGGCCACGCCCAGGGTCTCATGCGTGCTCTTGTGGGTGTTGGTCACCGCCCGCTGCACACGCAGGTTGCTCAGCGTCAGCTCCCGGCTCTTTGTATTGTCCTCTTCCAGGGCCTCCGCGCCCAGCTCATCTTCCGGCTCGACCCCTCCCGCGGCGTCCTCGTCCTTCTCCTCCGGGGCATCGAGTTCCTCCCCGAGCTTGATCCGCACGAGCAGGTCGCGGGTCTCGGTCACCTCCTGGATGATCCGCTCGAACCGCTGGCGGAGGACCAGCTCGCGGGCTTCGAGCATGGCCCGGAGCTGATCGGGCGTGACCACGTCCAGGAGCCACCGCTCGCTGGTGCCCACGTGGGGCTCCGGCTCCAGGTCGTACCGATCGGCGGCCTTGACACTCACGAGGAGCTTCTGCCCGGGCTCGAGCCCAAGCGGTTCGACCTCCAGGGCGGCCAGATCCTCAAGCGGCAGGTCGGTCGTGTGTCCCCAGGGCAGGCCGATCGCCGTGGTGCGGGGATCCTGCCCCTCGGCGGCGTGCTCGAACCACGCCCGCGAAAGCCCCCAGTCGTCGGTGATCCTGCCGGCCAGGGGGAGTCGGGCAAAGGGCGTGATCGCCTTGTCGATGCCGCTCAGGCGGACCTCCATCTGGGGCGGCTCGTCGGGCACCACGACCAGCGAGAGCCGCACCGGCTCGGCGGCCGTGATGCCATCGGTGTCGGAAAGCGTGAAGTCGAGCACCATGTCCTCGCGGAGCGAAGGAACCAGCAACTCGAAGCCCATGCGGTCCTCGGCAAGCTGGTCGGCTTCGATCACGTTCTGCCAGCGGGACGAGCTTTCCACGTCGACGTCGACCCGCACGCCGGTCAGCTCCTTGTTCGCCCGGGCCAGCACCGTGACGTCGGTTCCCTCGGGGATCTGCATCACGCCGGTCACCGGCAGCTCGCGCTCGGGGCGGCCGGTGTATTGGGGCAGCTTCAAGTGCAGCTTCATCTCGGCCACGGTGGGGCTCTCGACGACCTGGATGCGGTGGTCCCGCACGGTGCAGTCGCCCCCTTTCACGTCGAAGTCGATCGAGGTGAGGATGCCCTGGAAGGTGTACGAATAGCGCTGGAAATCGTCCTTTCCGAGTTCGGCCTCGCCCAAGCGGTTCATGGTGGCCCAGCGGCGGCTGCCCCCTTCGTTGCGATAGCGGACCTCGGCGGTGCGGGGGACCAGCTCCGCGCGTAAGTCGGCCCGGGCGATCACCTCCAGGTCGGAGCCGCGGGCGACCTTCTTGGTGTAGTTGTTCTCTTCGTTGAACCCCTCGACCTCAAGACGTGTCTTGCGCGGCCAGAGTTCCGAGGAAAGGCGCAGGCAGCGCTCGGCCCAAACGCCCATGGCCTCGGGGGCCTGGAGGCCGAAGGCCACGATACTGGCCGCCAGCACGGCCGCCGCCGCCAGGCTCCGGTTGCGGGGCACGGGGTTGAAGACCTCGCGGAGGCGCACGCCGCCGATCCGCTCCTCGGCCTCGCGGCAGGTGCGGGCGAGCATCTCGGGGTTCAGTCGCGTGAGGTCGTGCCGGCCGTCGGTCAGCACAACCGCCGTGAGCAGGCTGTCGTCGAACTGGGCGAATCGCCGCTCGAGCACGGTGGCCATGTTGCTGTCGGTAAGGGGCACGAACGCGCGGCGCCCGATCAGGTGAACCACGATACCCAGCAGCACGAGGCCCACGGCGCCCAGCATCAGCACGCGCGTGATGACGGGGGGCTCGAAGAGCCAGTCGACGGCGAGCGAAACCCAGAAGGCCAACCCGAGCCAGGCCAGGGCCACGCCCGACCCCTCGAGCCAGACGTAGCAGCGGATTCGCGCGCGGAGGTTATCGAAGGCCGAGCCTACGCTCGGGGCCAGACGCGGTTCGGTTTCAATCGTGGTGGTAACCATGGCGTAAAGTCACTATGCCAACTTGCTCAATCGCCGGATCGTCCATTCGAGGAAGACCAATCCGCACAGCACCAGCATCATCCAGCGGCGCCAGATCTCCTTCCACTCGTCGTCCGGCGCCTGGGGCAGGACCTCGGTCGTCGTGCGGTCCTTGAGCTGGTCGACCAGGTACCGGTCGCCATGCGGGTTGAGCGCGTCGTCAAAACCCACGTTGTAAATCCCTCCCGTCTCTTCGGCCAGCGAGCTCAACAACTGGTCGTTGCGCTGTGGATTCTCGATCTCGAGCCGCGGCACCCTGACCTGGATGCGGCGGGAGAGCCGTTCGTCGCTTTCGGGCACGGGCAACTCGAGCCGGTAGGCCCCCTCCTCGAGCACGGTGAACCGGCCGGCATAGGTGCCCGGCCGGTTCGGGTCGGCCGAAAGTGTGACCGTCTGCACGGTGCCCGACTGCTGATGGATCACCTGGATGGCCACCTCGGGCAGGGAAAGCGGCTCGAGCCGGGCGTCGGTAAGCTGGGCCCGGACCTCGACCGTGTTGCCCAACAGATAGCGGTCCTGTCCCACCAGGAGCACGCCGCGCGTCGAGCCCCGCAGCAGTCGTCCCTGCGAGACGTGCCGAATCAGCTTGGTGTAAAACTGCTCGAAGTAGGTGGTGTCGAGCCTTCTCAGCCGCCACATTTCGCCGCTGCCAATGTAGAATACGCGACCCGAGCCGTAGAACTGATCGGCGAAGAAGACCGGCTGTTCGCCGGCGCCGGCTCGGGGGTCGGAGAAGCGGGCCAGCACCGTGGCCCCCGGCTTCGGCCCGCGCACCGGACAATAGCTGTAGACTCCCTCGAACGCGGCCCAAGCCTCGCGGCCCGCGGCCGGGTCGTCTTCGAGCCAGAGATACTCCGCCTCGAGCCCTTCGCGCGTGAACTCCAGCGGCCAGGGCTCCTCGGCCGTGACCATCCCCTCCTCGAGCACTGAGAAGCGGCGGTAAAACTCGACCGGGTACAGCGAGAGGATCTTTTCCATGTTGTCGTCTTCGACCCAGCCGCCGATGCTTCGCGCGGCGTGTACCTGCCCGGCCACGACGATCAGCCCTCCCCCCTGCTCCGCCACCCAGGTCTCCAGCAGGTCGATCTGGTCGAGGCTCAGGTCCTGCCAATCGGGGTCCAAGGCCACGACGCAGTCGTAATCGAACATCTCCTCGCGCGTGATCGGGAAGTCGTCGAGCAGCTTGTCGGCTTCTTGGGAGACGCCGGCCTGGGCCGTCTGCAGGAACACGTCGACCGTGGTCGAGCGGTCGCGGTAGAGAAGCGTCCTGAGAAAGCGGTATTCCCGGGTCGGGCCGCCGGCGAAAATCAGCACCTTGTTCTTGCGGTCGATGACCTCCACGTCGGCCTCGCGGAAGTTGTCGCCCGGGTCGCGGTCTCCCTGGACCGCCTCAACGCGAAAACAGTACGTGCGCCGGCCGGGCTCCTCGGGGGTGAGGGTGAACTTGACGGGCAGGGCCTTGCCGTCGTCTTTGGGCAATTCGATCTGCTGGCGGGTTTCGATGTTCCCGGTGCCGGGGGTCGCGTTTGCGCCGCCTTGCGTCTCGCGTGAGAGCAACTGCACCTCGACCACCCGGCCCCCCAGCCCTTGGGCCTGCAAGTACCCGGTCACCACGAAGTCGTCACCGGGGTAGGCCCGGGCCGGGGCTACCAGGTCGCTGACGCGCACGTTTACCGGCTGCTCCGCCGAACCGACCCCGATGGGGAAGATGGGCACATCGTAGCTCCGGGCCAGCCCGGCCACCGCGTCGGGCGACAGCCCGGCGTTGTGTCCGCCGTCGGAAGCCAGGATGATCCCCGACAGCGGGTTTCCGCCCTCCTCGTTGATGAGCTGCCTAAGCGCCAGGCCGAGCCGCGTGGCCGAGCCGGAGGGCGTCAGTTTCTGCGCCCAATCAACGTCCTCATCGGCGGCGGCGTCCCCGTCGGCTTCGACGTCCTGGTCGCTTTCTCCGGAAGGTGTTGCGGGAGGCTCACCTTCCGCCTGTACCACGTCCGCCGGCCCGACCCAAGCTCGGACCCCTTTCGCCGCGGCCAGCGAGCAAGCGACCAAGAGGCCCAGGCTCAGCAGGCCGCAAATCCAGGCGCCCGCCAAGAGCCCGCCACGTCGCGCCGCCGCCGGCCGAGCCATGTACAGACGGACGCAGCGGATCGCCAGGTAGCCGATCACCAGCAGGGTCATCAGGAGCAGGGCTGTAGTGGCCGTCCAGGCAAGCCGCTGCCGCCGACGTTCGCGATGCCGGTCGAGGTCCGCTTCGGAGGCCGGGCGCCGGGCGTCGGGCTTTTCGAGCAGGACGCGGCTGCTGCCGTGAAGCTGCTCGGCGAACGAGAAGACCGCCACGTCGTGCGTCCGGCGGAGGTCCCGCAGCAGGTCCGAGTCGCTCAGCGCGGCCGTTACCTCGTCGACGCGCCGGCGTCCCGCCGTCTCGCCGCCGGACGTCGAGTCCGTCAGCCCCATGCTCAGGCTGGTATCGACCAAGATCAGAGTGCGGGAGTTGCGCACCACGTCCCGCTCGCTTCGCCACTGCGGCTCGAGGTACATCACCAAGAGGCCCACGAACACGGCCGCACGCAGAAACCAAAGGAACCCCCGCACGAACAGGTTCAGCTCGGCGCCGTCGCGGCGGTAGATGTATTGGGAGAAGAGCATCAGCACGGCCAGCACGGCCAGCGGCAAGATCCAGTCGGAATTCTCTTGGATACGGCCCCACTCGAACGTGGTCCGCACGGCCCCGGTCGTCGTGTCGGCCAGAAGCAGCCAACCGCTCGGCGTCATCGCGCACCTCCTTTCGCCGCCGCGGGCACGGCGGCGGCCCGGGGGTGGTAGCTGGCCGACCACGCCAAGAGTTGCTCCAGGATCAAGAGCACCACCAGCGCGTAGAGCACGTAACGCCACAGGTTTCCGCGTTCCGCCTCGCCCACGTCGTACTGGAACGACGCGGCCTGTTCGTAGGTATAGTCGACGCCTTTGAGCCTTGCGGCGAGCTGCGGGCCGTCCAGCGCGTCGAGGTCCCCCTCGTCGGGATCGACGTTCAGCGCGAAGGCTCGGTGCTCGGTCGCCCCGTCGAGACGCGAAAGCTCGGCTTCGTAGATTCCGCTTAGCGGCGTGTCGCTGAGCGAGACCTCCAACGGCCCCTCGGGGGTCAGCCGGGCCTCGTACAGACCGCCGTTGGCCGGGCCCGCGCTCGCTCCCGGGGGAGCCGGGGCCGGCGAGCGACCCTGCGCGGGCGTGAGAAAGCGGACCTGGGGCTGGTACTGTTCCGGGTCGAGCTGGAACGTGAGCCGGTTGCCGACCAGGCGGGTTTCGCTCTCCTCGGACCGCCGGGCCAGGTAGGCCTGGAGGTCCTGCATGGCCACCACGAAGCTGGGGTTGCGGGCCCAGTTGTTCCACACGGGGGCCGCGGTGCTCAGAAACGCCACCACGCGCCCCTCGCCGAATCGCCGCTCGAGCACCAGCGGCGCGCCGTTGCGCAGCCGGGCAATGACCTTCACGGTCGAATCAGGGACCGGCGCCCAGGTCTCCGGCACCGAAAAGTACTTCTCGATGACCACCATCGGCAGGAAGCTGTTCCGCTTGCCCGAGAGCACACGGAAGATCGGGTGCGGCTCGACCTGCATGTCCGGGGCCTTCTCCAGCCGGTCGAGCAGCAGCACCGTGGGCGCGGAAACCGGAATGGGGAACACCCCCTCGCCGTCGCGGTATAGCTCCCGGTTGATGAAGCGGCCGTCCGTTTGCTCGCCCAGGAAGAACACCACCCCGCCGCCGCCGGCCACGTAGGCCTCGATCGCCTCGATGGCCGAGGCGTCGAGCCGATCGAAGTTCATCAGGCCTACCGCCGCAAAAGGCTCGAGCGGGTTGGTCGTCAAATAGCGGGGGGTTTCGATCTGGGGACGAAGACCCGTACGCACCGAGCCGCCGGGGGCCATCGCGATGCTCAGGAAACGGGCGTCCCAAGAGTCGATGCCGCCGTCGACCAACAGCACCGGGATGTCGGGCGGCACGTGCACCACGTCGAACCGCGCGTTGTCGGTGGCCACGCTGTCGCTCTTGAGCCGTGCGACCAGGTGATGTTCGCCATGGTTCGGGAAATGGGCCATGAACCGCTCGGTGACCGCCTGTCCCGGCGGGATCTCGGTGATCGTGACCGGGGCCCGCGCGTGACCGTCCTCCTCGAGCAGCACGGTGACGTCGCGCACCGCCGCGCTGCCGAAGTTCCGCACCGTCGCCTCCATGAAGAACGGCACCCCGGCGGCGCGGATCCCCTCTGGCGGCGCCAGCCGGGTGATCGCCAGGTTGGGGCGATCCCCGCTGCTGCAATCGACCAGGTGCAGCTCGGCCTCCGCCTGGCCCAGCTCCGCCAGCCGGCGTCGCAGGTCGGTCGGGTCCTCCCACTGGCGCGTGCGGAAATCGGAGATCAAGTAGACGACCCGCTGCTCGTCGGACGGGTCGCCCAGGAGCTGGCCGATCGCCTCCAACGCCGGCATCGGACCCACTGCCGTCTCGGAAACCGACAGATCGTCCAGCAGCTTGCCGAGCTTCTCGGGAAAGCTGGTCTTGTGGACCCTTTCTTTGAACAGATCGGGCTCCGTGCCGCGGTCCGGGCGCGCGACCCGGGAGAAGCGAATCAGCGTGAACAAATTGACGTCGGTCTCCCGCGCCGCCGCGGCCCCGATCCGTTCGACCACCTTCTTTGCCTGGTTGAAGGCGCTGGTGTCGCCCCAACGCTCGGCCATCGAGAAGCTGTCGTCCAATAGCACAATGTGATGGATCTCCTCCCCCCCGAACCAGCGGCCGAAGCGGTTCTGCAGCTTGGGTTGGGCGATCATCAGGATTACGGCGGCCACAATCCCCATTCTCATCAAGAGCAGCAGCAGTTGCTTCAGGATGATCCAGGTGCGGTTCTTGCGCTGGCTGACGAGCAGGAACTCCATGGCCGCCCACTCGATCCGCCGGTGCCGCATCATGTTGATCAAATGGATCAACACCGGCACGCCCACCAGCAACAGCGCCGGGACCGTGATCGTCCAGAAGTTGAACCAGAGCAAGTTGGGGAAACCGAAGTTGAACATAGATCAGTTCCGGCGGAGCTGTCCCAAACGTCTGGATAAGTACGCGGCCAACATGGCGTCCAGCGGCTGACTAGTTCGCACCAGCGCGTAGTCCACCGCGTGGCGCGCACACCCACGGCGAACCTCGTCGAGATACTCCTCGAGGGCCTTCAGGTAGCCCTCGCGCAGCGCCCGGGGGTTGCAGCGCACGACGTCCGGTATCTCGAGCCCCTCGAACCGCGTAGGCCCGGTAAAGGGGAATTCCAGCTCGTCGTCGTCCAGGACGTGGAAGACCATCACGTCGTGACCGCGGCTTCGCAAGAGCCGCAGCCCCCGGAAAAGCCCCGGGCGCTCGACCAGCAGGTCGGAGGCCAGGATGATCAGCCCCCGCCGCGGATAGCCCTCGGCCACGCTGCGGAGGATCTGGTAAAGATCGGTCTTGTCCTTGGGATTGCTGACGTCCAGGGCCTGGATGATCGAATCGAGGTGGTTGCGCCGGGTCCTTTGCGGCACGGTAATCCGCGCCTTTTCGTCGAAGGAGACGCAGCCCACCGCGTCCGACTGTCTCAGCGCCAAATACGCCAGGCTGACCACGGCCGTGCAGGCGTATTCGTACTTGTTCATGGCCCCGTTGCCGTACCGCATGCTGCCGGAGACGTCGGCCAGCAGCGTGCACCGCATGTTGGTGTCTTCCTCGAACTGTTTGACGTAGAAGCGGTCCTGCTTGGCCCAGACCTTCCAGTCGACGTAGCGGGGGTCGTCGCCGAACGTGTACTCGCGGTGCTGGAGGAACTCGACCGACTGGCCGAAATACGGGCTGCGGTGCATGCCGGCGAGGAACCCCTCGACCACGTGGCGCGCCCGCAGATCCAAGCGCGAAATCCGCTTGATCGCTTCGGGGTGCAGGAATCTTCTGGAGTCGGGCATGGGTGCTCAGCTTGTCGTCGGTTCAATAGTCTTCCGGTTTCCTCTTCTGCGGTGGAGTCGCCGGAGTGATGGAGTATTGGAGTATTGGGTCTCGCAAGTCACGTTCTTTCGGAAGTCGTAACGCTCCACCTGGCTGAAGTACGACGGCCTTCCAAGGCCGTCGACGCCGCATTGATAGCTCCGACGGCCTTGGAAGGCCCTCGACGCCGCATTGACAACTCCGACGGCCTTGGAAGGCCGTCGTACAGGACGTTTCTCCACTTGGCTGAACTGTTATCGGAATCTCATCACGCCAATACTCCAACACCCCAGCACCCCGACACCGCCCTTACGAGGCAAAGATCTTCTGGAAGCGGGCGTCGCTCGTGAGCTCGTCCTCGCGCGTGGGGGTGATTTGGAGCAGACGCTCGACCACGTCGTCGGCGGTCACGCCGTCGCTCTCGGCCGTGAAGTTCAGCACCAGGCGGTGCCGGAGCACCGGCCCGGCCAGCGCCTGGATGTCTTCCACGGTGACGTGGGTCCGGCCGTCGAGCAAGGCCCGGGCCTTGGCCCCGATGACGAGGAACTGCACGGCCCGCGGCCCGGCCCCCCAGCTCACCTGGTCGGCGATGAACTCCGGCACGCCCACCTCGCGGACCCGCGTCTGACGCACCAGCGAGAGCGTGTAGCGGATCACGTGGTCGGAGACAGGCACCTCGCGCACGATCCGCTGCAGGTCGATGATCTCCTCGGCCGTCAAGACCGCTTCGACCGTGTCGCTTAGGGTGGTAGTCGTGCGCCGGGCCACCTCGAACTCCTCGTCGAAGTTGGGGTACTTGACGAACACCTTGAACATGAAGCGGTCCTGCTGGGCCTCGGGCAGCGGGTAGGTGCCCTCCTGCTCGATAGGGTTTTGCGTGGCCAGCACGAAGAACGGATCGGAAAGGGCGTGGCGCACGCGCCCCACGGTGACCTGCCGCTCCTGCATCGCTTCCAACAGCGCGGCCTGGGTCTTCGGCGGCGTGCGGTTGATCTCGTCGGCCAGGATCACGTTAGAAAACAGCGGGCCTTCGAGGAAGCGGAACTCGCGGGCACCGGTCGAACGGTTCTCCTCGATCACGTCGGTGCCCGTGATGTCGGCGGGCATCAGGTCGGGAGTGAACTGGATCCGGCTGAAGGTGAGGTTCAGCGTGCGGCTCAGCGTGCTGACCATCAGCGTCTTGGCCAGACCGGGCACGCCCTCCAGCAGGCAGTGGGCCCGGCTGAAAAGCGAGATCAAGAGTTCTTCGATGACCTGGGTCTGTCCCACGATGACCTGGGAGAGCTGTTCGGTGATCCGCTCGCGCGCGTCGCCCAGCTTGCGGATCGCGGCGCTGTCCTCGGAGCTCAAACCGTCTTTGACCATAGTTGGCTTCCTCACGTGGGTGTCAGCGTTGGTAGATCGGCAGCGATGCGGTGGGCAGTTGCAGGATCGTCAGGTTGATCGCCGTGGTGTAAACCGGACCGATGTAGCCCTGACTCCAGTACCCCTCCGAAGACGCCTCCGAAACGATTCGTTTGAAAACCTTGTCGCGATACTCCTCCCAGGTCTTGCCGCCTTCGCGGTACATCACCTGGGAATAGTAGTAATGGGCGTAGTGCCAGTGTCCGAAGCCGCGGTTGGAGATGTCGTCCAGCTTGCCGCGGCAGTACTTCATTATCCTTGGCACGTACTCGCTGTCGTACTCGCCGGCGTTGTACAAGCAGGCAATGGCCGCCGCGGTGATGGCCGGCCGGCCGCCGCCCCCCTTGGAGTTATATTGTACTCCGCCGTCGGGCCCGGTGCAGTTCTGGATGTAGGTGATCGCCTTGTCGATGATCTCTTTCTGCACCACGATGCCCGCGTTGCGGCAGCCCCGAAGCCCCTGGACCTGGGTGATCGTGGTCGAGCCCTCGTCGAACCCGCTCCCGTCCTTGGCGCTAACGTATCCCCAGCCCCCCGCACTGGTCTGGGCCTGGCCGGTGAAAACCACGGCCCGAGAGAGCACGTCGACGAGTTGCTCGCGGCGCTCTAGATCTTCCTCTTCGCCCAGCACCTGCGAGAGAAACAGCATCGAGAAGCCGTGGCCGTAGGTATAACGGTCGTCCCGCGAGGGGACCCCGATCAGCCCGTTCGGACAGGACCGCGACACCAGGTATTCCACCGCCCGGCGAATGTTCACGGCGTACTTCCCCTGGGTGGTCGTGGAGCCCTCGCACAACAGGGCCGTGCCGGACAGCGCGGTCATGGCCGTGGGGTAGCGCCCGCCGTTGGCCGACCAGTGGCCCAGACGCGACTGGCGCGAGGCAAGCCACTCGAGCCCCCGGTCCACCACTTGTTTCACCTCGCGGTTGAGCTCCTCGGCCACCGCGCTTGCGGCGGGCAGCAGCGCGGCGCACAGCGCCAGGACGATCCATCGCGACGGTCGGCGATTCATGGTCACGCTCCTCTTGATCGGGGTTTCTTCCCGCACGTTGTGCTGAAATCGTTTGTTCCGCCGAACTGGGTCAAAGCGTCTACTTCAGGGCGGGCACCTCGATCTTCGGCGGCTCGACGATCGGCTCTTTCGGCGGCGGGGGCTGCGGCGACGCCGGATCCTCGGCCGCCTCGACTGCCGCCCGGCGAAGCGCCCTAAACAACGCCCTGGACGCCGTGGGCGGCGGCTCGGGCTCGATCTCCTCGTCGGTAAACTTCAGCGTGATGGTGTTTCGCATCGTCCTGATCCGCACCGTGTGCGTCTCAGGGTCGCCGGTGATCTCGAAGATGCTCGTGTTGCCGGGGTATTCCTCCTTGTGGACCTCGCGCCCGGTCCGCTTGTCGAGGCACAACACGGCCACCCGCTGCCGGTTGATGCCGTTGGCCTCTCGGTCGTACACCTGGCAGGCGAAGGTCAGCACCGGCAGTCGCGGCGGCTGATCGGGCAATAGGTGCTGGTTCCTGATGGTGACCGGCTTGGGCCACGCGAGGTTGCCCTCCAAATCGAACGCGAAGACCCGCCCGTGGGTGATCGGCCGGGAAACCGTGCCCGGCACCGGCTGAACCGGCACCAGCACCCGCTGCGCGCCGGCGGTGGGGCTGTGCGTAACCAGGAAATACTGCTCGCCGCAACGGAATGCGAAAATCTCCGCCACGCGGTCGCCGACCTCGAGCTGCACGTCGCTTATGGCCCGGCCGTCGGGCAGCGAGATCAGCCGAAACCGCCCGTTCGGCTCCAACAGCGCCAGGGCTTCTTGCCCGATCAAGGCATGGTGCGTACCCATGGGCAGGCGACGGGCCGGCCAGGGCCGCTCTTGCGTCCAAGGGTCGAACATCTCGAGCACCTGGTCCGACTCTTCCGGGCGCCAAAGCAGCAGGCGCCGGCCGAACGTGGCAAGGCACTGCTGCGGGAAGGGCGCATATTGGCGGGCCTCGCCGGACCCCGGGCTCGGCACCGACTCCTCGATCCGCGGCACGGCCCGGCGCCCCAATCGCGACCCGTCGAGCGCGCGGAACACTTCGGCTTCCGGTTCATCGGGGGCCAGGGCGAACACGTACTCGTCGTCGCCAAAGAGGAAACTGCCCAGCGCCACGTGGTTACGGACCCAAAGCGGCTCGCCCGTGGCCGGATCGGCCGCAATCAGCTTGCGGAACCGCTGGAAGCAGACGTATTGGCTGGTGACCGGCCCCAACCCCCCATTGGCTTGCTGAACGGATCGGGTGTGTACGAAGCCGAAAGGAACGCCAAACGGGTTGAAGGGGACGCCTCGCTGTGCCGCCGCCCGTTGGAGCTGCAGGAGATCGAATCCCGGATCACGCAGGTCCTCGGTCCAGAGCAGCTTGGGTTGGCCTTCTTCGCCGTTGCCCAGGGTGTCCACGGCGACCAACTGGTGGTTCTGTTGCCCCGAGGCGGCCAGCAGCAGGTGTGCGCAGGCCCGGCCGTGACTCAGGGTCGGATGGAACGCCACGGCACGCGCGAGGTTGGATCGCTGCAACGCCAGTTCCCACACCTGATGCCCGTAGCCGTCCAACGCGCGCACGCCCCGCCGGCTTTGGTCGAGTTGGAGAGACACGTCGCGGAAGAACGGATCGGCCCCTTCGCGCATCGGGAGCGCATACCGGCCGTGACTGGAATGGGTCACTCGGGAGGGCTGGCCCGCCTCGACAACAACGTTGCCCTCCGGCCAGTCGGGCTCGGGGACCAACGCCTCGGCCACCGGCCCCTCGTTGGCCACTTCCTCGTACAATTCGCGTCCGGTCTTGCCTTCGCGGCAGACCACCGCGGCGAACTCGCCGCCCAGCCGCCGATAGCACCACGCCGCGTCGCCGGGCCGTTTGGCCTCGACGAGCAGGGCGGCCAGCTCGGCGGTCGCCCGGGCCGCCTCGTCGCGGTCCTCCGATGTCTGCGCCTTCCACAGCTCGAGTTCCGCTTCGAGCAAGCGGCCCCGCTGGCCGAGCCGGTCGATCAGCGCTTGCCGGGCCTTGGCCGCCGACGGGTGGTCGCCGAACAGCTCCAGGAAGCCTCGCAGCGACGGGACATCGCCCGCCGCCAAGGCCGCTTCCAGACGCTCGCCGACCGGCTCGTCCAGGGCCTTGGCCCCTTCCGCGCCCGCCTCCTCGCGGAGCGCGGCAAGCCGGGCCCGGATCCAGCGGTCTCGCCGGACCGACAGCCCCGGGCCGACCTCGTCCAACTCACCGCGGTCCTCGTCCAAGTCGATCAGCTTCAGGTACTCTTCGAGCGCGGGCCGCCACTGGCCGGCGGCTTGCAGGCCGCAGGCCATCAAACGCAGGTACTCGGCACGTTGCGAGGGCGTGTCCAGCAGTGGCTCCGCCTCCGGTCCCCGGTCGCGATACTCGGCAAACTGTTCGCGCAGGGCCTCGAGCAGCGCCTCGCGAAGCAGCACGCGGGTCCGCGGGTCGGGGTCGATTTCGTAGGCGCGGCGGAACTGCGCGATCGCTTCCGCCCGGTCGCCCTCGTCGAGCAGGATTTCGCCCTTGAGCGACAGGGCCACCGGATCATCGGGATTGGCGGCCAACCGGCGGTTGATTTCCTCCCGAGCGGTCTCGAGCTGGTAGAACGTCTCGACGCCCTGAAAACCCTGCGAGATCACCCGCCCGCGGTAGCAGACGAGGTTGCCGGGGACCAGCCCTTTGCGAGACTTGGCCCGGTGAACCACGCGCCCCTCGGCCACGTCCACGGCCACGACTTCCGCCGTGCTGAGCGGGACGAAGTACAGCGGGCCGCTGTAGAAGCCGCGCCCGCTGGGCGTCGCGCCCTCGGGGAAGTCCACGGTGCGTCCGTCCCAAGCGGGCTTCGGCCGCGTCACCCGAACCTCGACGGTCTTCGTTTCCATGCCCCGCTCGGTCCGCTCGACCTGCTGGACCGTCTCCTTACTGTCGACCGTCGCCGTGAGCGAGACCGCGCGGAGGCCGCTCCGGCCGACCAGAACCACCTTGCCTTCGTGTACGCACGCCACGTAGAGATCGCCCTCTCGCTCCAGGCGCCAACAGGGCTTTCCCGTCAGCAGGTCGAGACAGTGCAGCTCGTCGGCGCTGGGGGGCGTGAGCAGCACGCGCCCTTCGGCAATCGTGACGCTGGCGTCGCTGAAGCGGTCGTAGGGGACCTTGCCGGGCACCGAACCGGCCCGAAGCTGCATCAGCCGCGCCCGTGCGGAGTACGGATTGAGCGGTTCCTCCTCCGCATAGCGATAGCCCCAGAGCAGCGATCTCGTGGCCAGATCGACCGCCACCGCGGCGCCGACGCCCGTGGGGCACACCAGGATCCCGTCGGCATAGGACGGGGAGATGCCGGCAGTGCGGTTGACTTGCCCCAGCCCGAACTCGCTTTCCACCCACGCGAGCTGCTGCTTCCAGAGCAGGTCGCCGCTGGTCGCGTCGAGGACCATGAGCCGGACCTCTCCCCCCTTTTCAGCCAGGACGTAGGCCCTTCCCATCAACGGCAGCGGCGGGCCCAGGAAGAACGTCTCCGCCTGCCGCAGCGCAAACTGATCGTCGGCCCCTCCCAGGTGCCACTTCAGCTTGCCGGTCCGAACGTCGTGCGCCGTCAGGCGGTTCAGCGGCGCCCGGACCGCAGAGTCCTGGGTCCTGCCGGGGAGGATTACGCGACGGGTCGGCTGACCCGTCCCCGGCCCCCACGGAAGGTCCTCGACGCTGTACACGTATCGGCCGTCGCTGCTGAGCGTCCCGTAGGTGGCGTCGTCCCAAAGCCGAAAGGCCGTCTGCGAAGCCTGCTGCGGCGAGGGGGTCTGCGGGCCCGCCCGGTTCGACGCCGACCCGATGGCCTCCAGCGGGTCGTCCACGTCCACGCGCCAAAGCCGCTTGCCGGTGCGCAGATCGACCGCCAGCAAATTCGTCGCTGTGCGCATCAGCACGACGTCGTCCACCTTGCCCGGCGCCCACGGGACGTCAAACTCGCGGTGCACAACGAGGGGATGCACGGAGGGCAACACCGGCAGACTCTGCTCCCGCGCGTGCTGGACCACCTGGCCCAGGAGGTCTTCGACCATGGGTTCGCCAGTGGCTGGAATACACCAACGAAGATTCAACAGCGGGGCACCGCCCCGGCTGCTGGCGTTGCGTCCCGGGCCGCCCCGAAACATGACCCAGTCCTCGGTCTTGCGCGGCCCGCCCTCCGGGGCCGTCCCGACCAGCGCGACCAGCCAGTCGCAGGCATCCTTCTCGGCCCGGAACCACTCGACCCGGCGCCCGCCCACACGGACCGGCGCTCCTCCCAGCCGCTCTCGAAGCGCGGTCAACGTGGCTTCGGCCTTTTCGGGCATCCCGGCGCGAAGCCAGCAAACGGCCAGCGCCAGCGAGAGCGTGGGCTCGAACTGATCGGCTTCGGGGCGGGCCTGCGATAGACGCCTAAGCGTCAGCGCTCCCCCGAGCGGCTGCCCCGAATCCAGGTATCGAAGTCCCAAGAGCAGCGTGGCCTCGTAGCCGGCCCGGGTGTGGAAGAAGCGTCGCGCGACTTCGGCCAGGCCGCCGGAGTCGCCGCGGGCGAGGGCTTCGTCGAGCATCCGCTCTGCGTCGCGCTTGTGCTTTACCTCGTACAGCTCTCGGCCCTTGGCCGGCATCTGACCAATCAGCCGCCAAACCTCCTGCCTCAGCCCGCGGTCGACCAGCGGGTTGTCCTTGTCCGGCGGCAAGAAATAGTCGTCGGCCCACTCGACAAGCTGATCATCGTCGGCCTGCGCGAGAACTTCGCCCAGTTCGGCGACCGCGTCTGCGAAGCGTTCGCGGGCGAGCAGCTCACGGGCCCGGCTCAGTTTGACTAGCACTTCCCGCGGCGGGCGCTGGAAGACGCTCGGACTCGCAACCGCATCGCCCTGGATGCCCGGGGCCACAACGGCGACGGGCTTCCCGAGCAACTGGACCGGCTGAGCCCGGGCCTTGAGCGTGGCGCAACCGAGAATCGCCCATCCGGCGACCAAGGCCGACAGCTTCGCGCACCGCCCCCTGTTCCGTGGGACCATGTTGATGCCTCTGGTAAGCTCCTCGGGCTGCCCTTGCTCGGCCCCTGCTCTGCGACCCTGCCCGCCCGGGCGGCCAACGGCGCAACCCTTTTAATTCTATTATGTTAGATGGCCTCTGCGGCCGAGGCAAGCTGAACTGCCTCGACCATCCCTCCCGACGCCTTGTGCCTCGGGGCCCTGCGTCCAAAACCGGCTGGCCAGCCCGATCGGACCCGGCGGTTTCCCAGCGCCCCGCGGCTTCCGACTACAGTTGTAGTCAGTTCCTGCGGGGTTGTCAACTACATCCGTAGGCAGCGCGGCGGACGACCGGCAGGGGAGCGGGGGCCCATGCTAGGCGACATCTTCTCGATAATCCACAAAAATCCTCGGCAATCAGCGGGCTGGAACCCGGCCAAGGCGGTCCCCTGATGCCAGGGCCCGCCCGTCGGGATTTCCGCCTGTGAATCGGGCCGCGACGGCCGGTTTGTTCCGCCGGACGACCCTCCGGCGTCACGTCTCGGGCCTCTTCGGCCCAAAAAACGCCCCGAAAAAAGGGGTCCCGGCCGGAAATTTCCCGTTTTTTGCGGGATTCAGGCCGTTTTTCGGGTTGCATTTTTCCGGAAACCGACTCTAATCATCTGGTCCGCTCAATGGGAGGGACGTTGTCGTGTTTCCCCAATCCTTGCAAGGAGGGTAGTTGCGATGGCCAAAGCTGCGAAGAAGGCGCCCACGAAGACCGAGATCCTCACCAACGTCGCCAACGCCACCGACCTGACGAAGAAGCAGGTGGCCGCCGTGCTCGACGCCTTGGCGGCGGAGATCAAGAAGAGCATGGGCTCGCGAGGGCCCGGTGTCTTCGCGATCCCCGGCCTGGTGAAGATCGAGAAGAAGAAGGTCCCGGCGCGACCGGCCAAGAAGGGCGTGCCCAACCCGTTCCGGCCCGGCGAGCTGATGGACGTCAAGGCCCGGCCGGCTTACAACAAGATCAGGGTGCGGCCGCTGAAGAACCTCAAGGACATGGCCTAACGCCGCAACCTGCGAACATGCGCGCACGGCGCGCAACTGTTACAGCCGAAGACTGCAGACCCGCCCCGCGATTTCCATGAGCCGCCCAGACGCGGTTCGCTGCCCCGTTTACACCCCGCCGGTGTGCCGGGGCAGCCCGCGTTGAGAGGCGGCTTTTTCCATTGGGCGGCCGCAAGTCCGGTCGTCTCGTACCAACGTCGACATCGACCTGCCGAACTACCCCAGCATCTCTGCCAGGAGTTCCATGGGCAGCCCGACCACGTTCGACGGGCTGCCCCGTTCGACGTGGACCCAGCCGAGCCGGTCCTGGTAGCCGAAGGCCGCGGCCTTGCCCTCCCACCGGCCGCTGGCGAGGTACTCGTCAAGCTGCTCGGGGCGGAGCCGGTCCATGCGCAGGACGGTCACGTCGACGCGGACCCGCGGCTCGCCCCCGGGGACCGGCCAAAGACACAGCCCGGTCAGCACGCGGTGCTCCCGCCCGCTTAGGCTCAGGAGCATTCGCCGGGCGTCGTCCTCGTCGAGCGGCTTGCCGAGGACCTGCCCGTCGCACTCGGCCACGGTGTCGCAGGCGAGCACCAGGCCCTCGGCGACCCGCCCGGCCACGTCGGCCGCCTTCTGCCGGGCCAGCCGGGCCACCAGCTCAGCCGGGGTCTCTCCGCTGCACAGCGCGCACTCGGCCTCCTCGCTCGGCGGCACGACCTCGAAGCGGTAGCCCGCCGCTTCGAGCAGCTCGCGGCGCCGGGGTGATCGGCTGGCGAGGATCAGCTTCGGCGGCTGCGAGTGGACCATTGGGGAGGGGACTTCGTGGGCGTTATCATGGTGGAAACGGCAGCGGGCAAAAGGCACATTCTACCAAGCCGAGCATGAGCGTTCCCCCCCTCGATGTCCTGTACGAAGATAACCACCTGCTGGCGGTGGCCAAGCCGGCGGGGTTGGCCACCATGGGCACGCCGGGCGGCACGCCCAGCCTCATCGAGGTCGCGCGACAGTACGTGCGCCTGAAGTACGCCAAGCCGGGCAACGTGTACCTCGGGGTGATGAGCCGGCTCGACGCCCCGGTCACCGGCGTGGTGCTGCTGGCGCGGACGTCGAAGGCCGCCTCGCGCCTGACCGAGCAGTTCCGCTCCCATACGGTCGAGAAGGTCTACTGGGCGGTGGTCGAGGGGCGCATGACCCCGGCCTCGGGCGACTGCGACGACTGGCTCCGCCACGACGACCGGCACCGCCGCGTCCGCATTGCCGGGCCCGACCAGCCCGGGGCCAAGCGGGCCCTGCTCCGCTATCTCCTGCTCAGGCCGGCCGGCGGCGACTCGCTGCTGGAAGTCGAGCCGGTCACCGGCCGGAAGCACCAGATCCGCATCCAACTCGCTCGCCGGGGCCACCCGATCCTGGGCGACCGCAAGTACGGCAGCCGCCGCCGCTGGCCCTCGGGCATCGCCCTGCACGCCAAGCGCCTGGTGGTGGTCCATCCGGTCGGCGGCGAGCCGGTCGCGATCGAGGCCCCGCTGCCACCCTCCTGGCGGGGGGTGGCCGGTCGGGAGTGACCTCGCTTGTCGGGCCCCGCCGCCGCAGTTAACGTAGATGGGATAGGGGATAGTCTTCCAGTCTCGAACGCCGAAGGGTTGGGACCGGCGGTGAACGGCTCCAATCGCTCCAATCTCGAGCAGTGCGCGCTGGTCAGCGGGCTGTTGAGCGAAGAGCAGCTCGACGAGGCCCGGTCTGCCGTGGGCTGGGCCGCCGGCGACGAGCCCGACGCCTCCGGGCCCCAAACCGACGAGCAACTCGCCGAGCGGCTGGTCCAGATGGGCTATCTCAACCAGTGGCAGGCCAAGCAGCTCCTCGACGGACGCACCAAGTTCAACCTCGGCCCCTACAACATCATCGACTCGATCGGCCAGGGGGGCATGGGCCAGGTCTTCAAGGCCGAGCACACCGTGATGGGCCGGATCGTGGCCATCAAGGTCCTGCCCTTGAGCAAGTCGACCCCCGACGCGGTGGAGAACTTCACCCGCGAAATCCGGGCCCTGGCCAGCCTCGACCACCGCCGGCTGGTCCGGGCCTTGGACGCCGGACAGGACGGCAACGTCTACTACCTGGTGACCGAGTATGTCCCCGGCGGCGATCTGCGCAAGGTCGTGCGCCGCGACGGGCCGCTGAGCATGGAGAAGGCCGCCTCGATCATCGCCCAGGTGGCCGAGGGCCTGGCCTACGCCCACTCCAAAGGGATCATCCACCGCGACGTCAAGCCGGGCAACGTGCTGGTGACCCCAGACGGCGAGGCCAAGCTCTCCGACCTGGGACTGGCCGGCCCGCTCGAAGGCGACGCCGAGAACGATCCCCGCTTCGGCAAGATCGTGGGCACGGCCGACTACCTCTCGCCCGACCACGTCAAGTCGCCCTGGAACCCCACGCCCGCCTGGGATATCTACTCGCTGGGGTGTACGCTCTACTACGCGATCACCGGCAAGGTCCCCTTTCCGGGCGGGAGCACGGCCGACAAGGCCAAGGCCCACTGCGAGCTCCGTCCGCTCGACCCCCGGCGCTTGAACCCCAACCTGAGCGACGAGTTCGTCGATCTGTTGGCCGACATGATGGCGAAGAACCCGGCCGAGCGGGTCCATTCGGCCCGGGACGTCGTGTCGCGCCTGGAGCCTTGGCTTCCCGAGCGGCTCTCCGACGCGATGCTGGAGATCCCGCCGGGCAGCGCCACGATCGTGCGCTCGCAACTGGTCGCTCCGCCGCGCGTGGCCGCCCCGCCGGTGGTCATGCCCCCGCCGGTCATGGCCACGCCGCCCCCGCCGCCCAACCCGGCCGGCCTGCGCGACACGATCCCCGACTTCCCCGACGACCAGGCATCCCCCTCGGGCACCGACGACAGCTCGAGCCTCGAGGTCGAGACAAGCGACCTGTCCGGCTCAGTGACCACCGAAGACGCCACGGCCCGCCGCCCTGTCCCCCCCGACGACGAACCCACGTCGATCCTCTGGCCGCTGATCTTCCTCGTGCTGGTGCCCCTGGTGCTGGTGCTGGGCGTGATGCTGGTGTGGTGGTTGGTCACGTGAAGCGAGCGGGCAGTGTTGCAGGGGGCGCCGCGCCCAAGCCCGCCGACTGCGTCGGCGGGACCTCGGGCCACGCCCCCGCGCGACAATTCATCGACTTTCACTTTGGCCTTGGTGTCGAGCGAGATACGGAGGATTGCCGCCGCAGTACTTCAGCGCCATCTCCGCCTGAAACTGCCGGCGCCGAAAACCCCTCAGCTTCTCCGCCGCCGACCTGATGGTCGCCCGCACCGATTCCGGCAAGAAATCACTCCGTCCGGGAGCATCGACCAGCCCGATACGGTGTGCCGCGAGGCGTCAGCGCTGGCGCCGCAGCCGGGCGGCTATCTCCAGTTCGAAGGTGCGGCGCCAGCGGGTCGCAGTCCGGCCCGCCAGGTAGGTCGCCAGAGCCATGACCAACAGCACCGACGAGCACCACGCCTTGGCCGAATGGCGGACCTCGCCCATGTCGAGCGGCATGG
>Ga0180438_10004358_pt1 | contig 20440 bp, 16 predicted proteins | sample SS_ome_12_FD_132455 | JGI IMG/M metagenome (GOLD analysis project Ga0180438, IMG submission 132455) | Hypersaline lake sediment archaeal communities from the Salton Sea, California, USA - SS_3_D_2 metaG | ecosystem: Environmental > Aquatic > Non-marine Saline and Alkaline > Hypersaline >... | reverse complement strand
TGGTGGCATGGTCACAATAATAGGGCTTATTTTAGCCTTGTTTTGCAGCAAAATCTGTTGTGCAATCGACTCAGCCTGCAGAATATCGTGTGAGCAATTAGGCTTCCGTATATTTCACATCCGGTTGACACTCTCCTTCACGGCGTAGTATTATTGCTCGTAGTCAAGTTAGTCGTTTATGTTTCGGACAGGCCAGCCAATGTACGATAGCCACATCGCATTCAGGGGTACGCTACAGCAACTACTGGGAAAAGTGGAGAGAGGTGAGATGGTTCCCAAGCTTCAGGCGTCGCATGCTCCCCCCTGCAAGTTCTGGACTGCTTTCCAGGTTATTAATGGCATCCGTCACATGGCGCCAGTGATTCACGGTCCCAAGGGTTGTACTTATTCCGTATCAAGCGAGTACAAAATGAGTAACTGTGAGTACAGTGGCGTTCCTCTGGAGCCGACATCATGTACCGCGCAAAATGAAGCCGATGTTGTTTATGGTGGAGAGGCAAAGCTTCTGGAGGCAGTAAAGGAAGCCGAACAAAGATACCACCCTGAGTTAATCGTGATTTTTTCCTGTTGCTGTTCTGGGATTATCGGTGACGATGTGGAAACCATTGCCCACAGGGCGGAGCAAGAGGTCAAAGCCAAGGTATTAGCTATACGCAGTGAAGGATTTGGTGGCGATTTCCGTAGTGGATACGAGGATGCTTTCAGGGTGATTATGGAGCTGATGGAACCGCCCACGAAGAAGATGGAGAAAACAATTAACATCATCGGCGCCCGGCAAGGTCCTACCTACACGGAGTGGACCCAGGATTTGGATGAGATTGAGAGAATGGTTTATGCCATAGGTGCCAAGGTCAACGGCATTCTGTGCGGTGGGTGTACAGTTGAGGAGATTCGACGGGCTCGGTCCGTAGAGCTGAACGCATCCTGGTGTTACGATTGGGGGCAGAAGCTCGGTGACCTGATGGAGGAACGCTTTGGCATACCATATGCCCGTACTGGCCTTCCCTATGGTCTAAAGGCTACCGAGGAATGGATCATGGGAGTAGCCGGGCCCCTCGGATTGAAAGAGCAGGCGACCGAGATGGTAGCCAAGGAGACAGGCGATCTCGCCGGGGACATAGACACCCTAAGAAGATTCTTCGATGGCAAGACTGCCTTGATAGAGATTACAGAATTTCCCGGGCCAATCAGAGCCCTTGCCCTGGCCAGAATGGTTCAGGAGTTCGGCGCTCACCCTATAGTCGTCAATATCCATCCCTACACCGTTAAGGAACGAATGCCCAGCATCAAATTCCTGCTGAAGCAAGGCCAGAATCCTGAAATAATCTTGACCAAGGGACTCTTTTCCCTTGGTACCTTCCGTTCCTCGTGGGAGACAGAGGCAGAGCTAGAGATGATTGCTGCTCAATATGACAACGCCATCTATCTGGGGAGTCCCTTAAGGCAGCCTGGCGTCCCACAGGTGAACCTGACCACCATGACCGGATATCCACACTTTGGCTATAGAGGGATACGAAACCTAGCGCGACTGGTGCAGTCTAGCCTAGAGAATGCTCACCGGCCACGCTCCAGGCTATTCCGTGAAGTCCTATACGGGAATTGATCGATTTGACTGGTACTAGCGAGTTTATGACCACAATTGCACAAAGGTGCCACGATCCATATCTGCGATGTGCTTTCTACGGTGCCGCCCAGACTGCTCTCGGAGTCACTGGTTGCTGCGTCCTTGCCCACTCACCACAAGGGTGTTATCTGTTAGTCGATGCTGCCTTTGAGTGGCAGGATGCGGACTACACTCAGACTATGATTCTGTCTACTAAACTATGTGAGGATGAGATTGTTCATGGAGGAGAGGAGCTTCTGGCGCGTACTATACTGGAAGCACAGGAGCTTGAGATACCTATCATGTTCGTACTCAGCGCCTGCGGCCCGGAGATTATAGGGGATGATATTGTCTCCGTATGTGAAAATATAAGCTCCCAGGTGAATTTTGAAATTGTACCCATTAAGTGTGCCGGCTTCCGGGGTGACCAGAATGATGGCATAGATATAGCTCTGGAAGCTATGTTAAAAAAGCTTATAGTCGATGGTGGAAAGAAAGTACCGCATTCAGTATGTCTAATCGCTCCTCACGCCAATAGTAATCCAACCTGGATGGGCGACCTGTTGTGGGTGAAGAAGATTCTAAACCGGATGGGGGCACAGGTTCTGGCTACTCTGACGCATGACACAGCTCTAAGTGAGTTTCGGGAAGTGTCCTCTGCCGAGAGATGTATTGTGCTGAGCCATGATGCCGGCCAGAAGGCTTGTGACTATCTGTCCCAGCAATTTGGCATTGAGCAGTTGTGTAAGGGGATGCCGCTGCCGGTGGGATTTACTAATACTCGACGCTGGCTTAAGGAGCTGGGCCAGAGACTGGACGCACAGGACGCGGCTGAGAAAATTGCCAGTGATGGAGAAAAGATGGTTGTAGAGCAGTGTCGGCGCAAGGGACTGGAGCAGTTCTTCATGCACCGGGAATCGGTAGCTATCGTTGCCGATGCTACAGTAGGTATTCCTTTATTGCATTTCATTACAGAGGACCTGGAGATGGTTACCCACCTCCTCTGTTTGAGGTCATGCCTACCAGGAGCAAAGAAGATCCTAGAGCGGGAACTTGAGGAACTGAACCTCAGTCCCAAGCTGATATACAACGCCGACGTTTATCAGTCCAAACTGGCTCTGGGTGAAGTAAAACCAGAGGCTGTGTTTGGCAGCAATATAGAGCGACATGCCGCTGAGGACCTTGGTATCCCATTTGTATTCCGGTTGGTGAACCCCACTTCCCGATTCCGGAGTATTAATAGGCAATACTTCGGATATATGGGCATGTTGAATATAATCGAATGCATCCACAATGACTGGCTGGATAGATATCGGTCGAGAAAGAGAAGCTACAAAGCGAGGTGGTAAATGAGGCAGATTGCCATATATGGTAAGGGAGGAATCGGAAAAAGCACTGTAGCAAGCAACCTTTCAATGGCTTTTCGGGAACAGGGTCTCAAGGTAATTCAGGTAGGGTGCGATCCCAAGAGGGACTCTACCAGAAACTTAACTCAGGGAAGGTTAATACCGACAGTGCTTGAAACCTACAGGGAGCACCTTAGAATGGGGCACGATGAATACGCCATCGCCCTCGAGGACATTGTTTTTGAGGGCTCGAAAGGGATTTATTGCGTAGAATCAGGAGGCCCAGAACCAGGTATTGGCTGTGCTGGTCGGGGAGTATTGACAGCCATCAATATCCTTAGAGACCTCAAGGCATTCGATACTTATGGTGTTGATGTGGTGGTTTATGATGTTCTGGGGGACGTGGTCTGTGGTGGTTTTGCCCAGCCCATTCGAGAAGGCTACGCCCGGGAAATCTATCTCGTATGCTCCGGCGCTTTTATGAGTATTTATGCTGCTAACAACATTGCCAAAGCAATTCGCCGCCTCTCACGACCTCGTGAAACAGGACTGGCTGGCGTGATAGGCAATAGCTCAGGGGACGAACAGTTTGAAAAGGGAGTCCTTGCCGAATTTGCTCAGACACTGGGCAGCAAGTTCATACATCTCGTCCCCCGCAGTCCTGTAATTCAAGCATGTGAAGTCCAGTGTAGAACGGTATTAGAGCATGCTCCCGACTCTGCAGAAGCAGAAGCATTCCGCAAGCTGGCTAAAAGAGTGATAGACAATGACCATCCTGTGATTCCCACACCAGTCGAGGAGCTATCAGAGCTTGAAGCACTGTATCGACAGTATCTGAAGACATAGGCCTTGACTGACATCATGAATCTGGATAGCCCGCTGGAGATAACCGATATCTTGAATCAGCATCCCTGTTTTAGCGATGTAGCCCACGACCGGGTGGGGAGGATTCACCTACCGATTGCTCCCCGCTGCAACGTGCAGTGCAACTTCTGTGAGCACAAGATGTGTGTTGATGTTCAGCACCCGGGATGGGCAGCAAGTCTGCTGTCAGTGACGGAGGCAATTGATTTAATCCGGTCTGTCGTGAACTATAGGCAAGCCTATGACTTCGTTGTGGGGGTTGCCGGCCCCGGCGATCCTCTGGCGAATGAACAAACTTTCCAGACGCAGGCTTTGCTTCATCAACTGTATCCCCATATAGTAAACTGCCTATGCACAAATGGAGTGCTACTCGAGGATAAATTGAATGTAATGGCTGATGTTAGGGTCAGGGCGTTGACGGTCACAGTCAACGCTTCAGATAGCTGCATAGGGCAGCACATTTATTCCTGGGTGAAGTACCATGGAACTATATACCGGGGGCAGGAAGCCGCTGCCCTCATCATCGCAAAGCAGTTTAGCGGCATTAGAAAGGCATTAGCTGCTGGATTCCACCTTAAGGTCAACTCAGTTCTTATCCCGGGCGTGAACGACCAGCACATGACAGAATTGGCACTGTGCCTCAGAGAAGCGGGCGTCAGATTGATGAATATCATGCCCCTCATCCCTTCAGGAAAAATGAAGAACCTTCAAGCACCCACGTGTAACGAACTGAAAAAGGCCAGGCAAGACTGCGAAGATATTATTCCCCAATTCCATCGTTGCGAGCAATGCCGGGCTGATGTGGTATACCTTCCCTAAAAAAACCGCCCTTGGCAGCGCGCAGTACTCACAAGACAGACTGGACTGGCCCAAGCAAGTTAAAGTAGTCATTGCTTTGTGTTTGAGTGAAAAACAGTGTATCCGTCGTCAAAGGTGTTTAAGTTTCGTCCTGATTGCACCAAATGGCTTTCTGGGCAATTTTAGCTTTTACGTCCACGTATTTATTCCTTTGTTCGTGCAGTGATAGGTAAAGCTAACTGCAATCTGTTGGCATGGTCACAATAAGCGGGCATATTTTAGCTTTGTTTTAAGGTAAAATTAGGTAAACACCTCTAAAATTCTGTTTTGTTCGTGAAGTCTCATTATGTCCCGACTCGTCCCGAATGATTTAACATCAATTTTTCAGATATGGCCTGAAGCTGACGGAGCAATAACAATAATGCCATAGCAATAAAAACAGTAATGACCGAAAACAGGAAAAGTAGCTCACGCAACGCTGAGCCCAAGATTCGAAATAGTGATCATGTCAGAGAGAGTAACGAGAGTATTTAACTAGACGACGTATAGAAATCTGCTTGTCTTGCTCACTTGAACCTATCGACTAATTGGCATGTGAAGGTTTGCGAAAGAGATACATCGCCCAACCGAGTGTATCACGGCCCCAGTGCAGGTAATTCGTTCGTCCGCGGGCGACGCGGGTTCGTATCTCCGATACATCAGGGTCGTCCGGATTATCCCTGGCATACTTTTCGGCGGCATACCACTGAAGTGTCTCATACCGGTCCCAATCGTCCTGGTTACTGACCATCGTGTACAGCGGGAACAGGTCTTCGTCTTCGCCAACAAGTACGTTCTCGTAGTGCTTGCCAAACATATCACGCGTGAGGTTCTCGGCAACCAGATACTCGTCGTCCGGGTCCTTAAGCCAGAAGGGTTCACCGACGAGAATGAGGGCATCCGGCTTTGTCATAGTCTTCAAGGCACTTAGAGTTCCTCGATGTCCCTTATACACCCAGGAAGCGCCGATACACATGGCGAGGTCGAAGAGCTGGTCGGGGCTGTAGTCTGCTCCGTTCATGTTGAGGATTTGGATTTGAGCACCGGGTACCCGTTCCCTCAACTTTTGTTCCGCATCCGTCACGCAGTATGGAGAGATGTCCACCCCGATGCCAGATATCTCGTACCGCTCCGCCAGCCTTGTCAGTAACTCTCCCTTGCCGCAGGCAATGTCGAGCACGCGAGACCCTGGATTCAGCCTCAGGAGCCCAACTAGTTCATCGAGCTTCGCTCTACTCGTCGGATTGCAGACTTCATGGTAGCGGTGGGTTACGTCGTAGAACTTCCATATATCCATCTTAATCTCTCCTTCAATTCAGATGGCATAATATTAACACGAATATGCCAGCCATCAACCGAAGAAATACAGGCTAATCGTAGTTACACGACTGACTATCTCCGTGAAGTCTGAGGATAGCTTGAGGCTTTATCGGAACATTGAACAAACGGCTAGATTGTTGGATAGGCTCTCCTCACACTGTCGGCATGGTCACAGCAAACGGGCATGTTTTAGCTTTGTTTTGCGGCGAAGTTAGGCGTGTAGGGTTATTCATGGTTATGTTGCACTTATCGCCCGTGGTACGTCACCTAGCTAATAGCAAAATACTTACAGTGTAATTCAATTTTTCACGTCCACGTGTTCATCCCAATGTTTGTTAAGTCTCAACCTCGATCAAGATTAGCGGGAGAACTCGGCCTATTACTGCGATTCTTTCTAATGCCCAACAGACCCAGTAAATCACCAACTAATAAATCCCTGGTGAGTTCATGTTTTAATCCATGCTTAGTATTAATCTGGTAAATGTTACCCTTACCGGTCCTTTTACGTGTTATGTAGCCTTCCTTTTCCAAATCCACAAGGATTCTATGTACAGTTCTCTCGGTGACTCTAATAGTAGAAGCTATCTCCCGTGTTGTGCACTGAGGATGCTGTGAAACATAGAGAAGCATCAATCCGTAATTGGTGATAAAATTCCAATCCTTCATTTCTTTCATAAATAACTCCCTTAAAAACCACTTGACAAATTCTGCCGATATTATATAATAGTTATGACATATATGTCAATACATAAATGACGTATATCACCAAGAATGACTTGCTGGAAAGCTGAGAATTGCACGCGAGAAAAAGATAACCAAAACAAGAGGAGGCTAGATATAAAAGGTCTCAGATACGTAATAATATGCACTGCAATTGTTTTTGCCCTTCTGGCTGGATGTGATGGAAATCAGGCGCCCGTCACAGTGGGTCTTGGTGAAGTATTCACCATTGGCGTGGGGCAGAGCGCACAGATACCTGGTGAAGATATGGAAGTAACCTTCATTGAAGTCATCGGCGACAGCCGATGCCCGCAGAACGCTAATTGTATCTGGGAGGGAGTAGCTAGTAGTTACATCAAGATTACTCACGAAGGCGTAGACTATTCAATAGTGCTGAATCAGCCAGGTCTGACCGAACAGGCTAGCGAGATCTTTATTGATTATACATTGACTTACAGTCTTAATCCGTATCCAAGGGAAGGCGAAGAGATACCTCCGAAAGACTACCTGCTAACTCTGAACGTAGCAATGTAGTACAGTAATATACGCATGGAAGGGCAAACATCCCGATGCCTATGCAGTCGCAGGCAAAGCTAACTCTGCAGGAATTACGCCTATAATGTCCGTGACATCATGGCTGACATCAATATGATACAATGCCCCGATAAAAAGCAACACTGTGCATTCAAAGGAGGTGTTATATATGCCACAGATTCCCGAAAGTATAAAATTCCTGCTTTTTGGTTTTGGTCCTGAAATGGCAGCGCGAATAGCACTCGTTGCAAATTCTATAGGGCTTGCCACCATGATATTGGGAATAATCGCCGGCGCTACTGGCAAAAACCTCGCTCTAGGCGCAACTAATTGGTTTTTACTCACTATCGCACTTTTTATTTGGGGCTTGGGACAATGGCTTGTAGCGTATTTTGGAGCAAAGTGAGGATATAACCAGTGGCGCTGGCCAAAATACTGTGAATTCAATCATTCAATAGCACAGGTATTGCTTGAGTTCTATACCTAAACCAATCTGGATGACAGAGACGTCACTAATAGAGCCAGCACAAATTGAAGTCAAAGAGTTGGAGTTAAACTAAATAGGAGGTTCGCCATGAAGATTGAATATTATCATGCATCTAAGTATGGAAATGGAGCTAAGATTGCGGAAGAGTTTAAGAACCAGATGGCCACCAAGGGTGTCACTGTCAATGTCCATCACGTCAAGAATGTAAAGCCAAAAGAGATCCCCCCGGCCGACCTGTATCTATTTAGCTCGCCGGGTCGCTTCGGCAAACCCATTGGAGATATGCGTGGTTTCCTAAAGAAGGTCAACTTACCACTCGGAACAAAGTACGCCGTCTTGGTAACCGAGCTTTCACCTGAGCCACAGAAGTCCATACGAATACCCACCGAAGATGAGATAGGCAAGTGTCAGCGCGTCATCCCCATCATGAACGAAATGCTGCAAAAAAAGGGCCTGGTCAAGATCGCCGAGGGCAAGATTTTTGTAACTAGCCTTAAGGGCCCGCTTGAAGAGTACTGGCAGAAGGAAGTGGAAGCCTTTGTATCCCAGATCCCCATCCTACTCTAATGCTGCAACAGATGAGAATCGCTTACAAATACTGGTCGGAGTTGATGTCATAGTGCATCTGAATCAAACATCCCCATTTCTACCTGGCTAAAACGTACGCACGGAAGGTCAAACATCTCGAGCGTTTGTTACACAAGTAACGTTAACAATATTGGCACAGAAACTGCATCTACAGTTTAGGTGGAAGTGAGGATTCTTAAGAGGATTATAAGGTCTAAATATACGGACACTCTCAAAGACAGTAAATTCTGCTGACCCTTATTCAAACTTAAATCCTTTTTCTCTGAAAAGCCGCAAGCAAACACCTACGATTGTGGCATCAAAAAGGATATTTTTGTTCCTCCAAATCTCGTCCAATGCCACATCTATACCTCTAGCTGGACGATAAGGTCGGTGGGAGGATATTGCCTCAACAACGTCAGCTACAGCTAAGATTCTTGCTTCAAGGATGATGTCTTTGGCCAACAGGCCTAATGGATATCCCGAACCATCCAACCTTTCGTGATGTTGATGGATGGTCTGGGCAATGGGCCAAGGTAAATCCATGGTCTTTAATATGTCATAGCCGATTGCAGGATGCATCTTAATCATGGTAAATTCAGATGCAGTCAATCCATCTGGATTAATGAGAATTTCGATTGGTACTCGTATCTTGCCGATATCATGAATAAGCCCAGCCAAGCGGAGTCCAGTAATCTGGTCTTCTGAAAGGCCAATCTCTTTGGCAATGGCACAGGCAAGTTGAGCTACCCGTCGTTGATGTCCAGCAGTATAGGGATCTCTTATTTCCACTATCATAGCCATGGCGCTGATGGTGCTTTCCATGGCTTTTATTAGTCTCTCAGTGCTTTGCTTGGATTCCTTTTGCGCCTGTTTTTGAGTGCTTACATCGCGAGCTATTGCCAGAAGCTCGCTAGGGCATGACTCGGCATCACGCAGAAAGGTATAGTTCACTTCAACTGGGACTATCAAACCATCCTTACGAATCAATTCTAGCTCCAACGACCGCGACCTGCTGAAATCCTTTTGCTTCCTTTTTTCTTTTTCGAGTTCCTCTCCTAAAACTTCCATCGCAAACTTGAATGAATCAGGAGTAAAGACCTCTTCCATAGGCTTAGCCATAGCTTCTTGAACACTGTAACCGAGTAATCGTGTTACAGAGGGACTGATATATGTGGGCTTCATATTCATATCCACGGTCCAAATAGTATCTCCGACGTGCTCAATTATTTGACGGTAGCGTTCCCCACTGTCGAACAACACCCCTTTCATTCGCCGATCCAATTTGGCTTTCTTTTCAGCCTCAGCGAGACCAACAATTTCCTCACTCATATCATTCGCCTCCGGTAGTGTTTTAATTATGGCGCTATCATTAAGGTATATAGTCCCCACCAGCCGATTCCAACTAAAAAAGTCACCGGCAACCACCACGTTACTTGGCGATTCCAGTGCCTTTATTCAATTCCCCATCTGCTAGATCAATACCACGATCTACTTCAGGCTGAACTACAACAATTCATATATGAAGAAACTCAGCAAAGCCTATACTATCACTGAATTTATGAATTGTCAATGCTTTGTTAATAGTGACCTTTAGAGTTATTGACAGCCAGAGTGAGGATGCCATACACTGTTCTATTAGAGAGTTGATAACAGGCAACGGCAGCATTCGGCAAAGGGGGTAAACAGCATGATAGATATAGACCATGAGGACGCTATTCTACGAAGCTTCATATTGCTCGTACAAACTGCTTATGCGATTATGAAATATGCGGATGCTCATTTGTACAGAAAAGCTCGTCTGTCGATAAGCAAGTTAATAGTGATGCGTGCCCTAGCTACCAATAAAGGGATTACGACACCATCCGAACTAGCCAAGTGGACACAGACAGAACGACACAATGTCACGACGCTGATCGAGCGCATGAAGCGAGACGGACTTATCAGTACAGAGCGTAATACCAGAGATAGGAGGCTTGTTAACGTATCACAGACGAATAAGGGGCGAAAGGTTCTCACGCAGGCCATGCTGGCAGCAAGAGAGATTGTTAACCAAGTAATGTCCTCAATTGGTGAAGATGATGCCCTTATTCTTGAAAAGGCGTTGAGGACCTTGAGGCAGAATGCGCACCAAGGCTTGGAATATGTTGCTAAGCGTTCTCAACCCTAGTTTGTCTAAGTAGCTGTATCGTTTTAGCCACAGTTAAACAAAACATCACTTTGTTAGCCTTAGATATTTAGAGCCAGAAAGGTTTGTAATGCTATTACGATCAGATAGTAAAATTAACACGCCTCCGGCTTTGTGAATGCATTGATGTTTCTGACTCAAAGGTTGATTTATATCAACATCTGTATGACACCTATAACAACAGCTCATCTAACAACAGTCAATATTATTAGTTTACACTAGCTACCTCTTGATATAGACTCTGAAAACGGTATCGCCCATTCGTACGCATGGAAGGGCAAACATCCCAATATTCATATAGAAGACGGATAGTATTGATTCTCCCTCTCATTTACGTCCCAATCTAACATTATATTTTTCTCGTTTCAAAACTATGATCTCGCAAGAAGACTCTGTATGGCGCCTAACCATCTGGGTGGTTCAGAATGCTATTGACATACTACAAAAACCATTGATAGTATTCGATTAAGTGTAATGGTTATGAGGCAGAATGACTGCAATCTGAGCAATTACGAATTGTTAATGGGTGTCTTAGATTGAAGAACAAAAAAACCTTAACGATAGTGGTTAGTGTTTGTGTTGCCGTTGCCGTAGTTATAGTGCTGGTATTATCTCTGCCCAGTTCTGGCCCGTCGGTTGATGATCTCTTGGCGGTTAACTACACACCACTAGCCCGGGATGACTGGGCGATGTCTACACCTGAAGCGCAGGGACTTGATCAGATGCTGGTGGCAGAGCTCTATTACAATGCAGCTGAATTGGAGACCCTCTATAGCTTGTTGGTTGTTAAGAATAGCTATCTCATCGCTGAAGATTATTTCAATGAAGGTTCAGTTGACCAGAAAGACCGATTACAGTCTATGACGAAGAGTTATACCTCGACATTGGTAGGGATTGCTTTGGAGCAAGGCTACCTGTCAAGCGTAGATCAGAAGATGCTGGATTTCTTTCCCGAAGTCGCCAGCCAAATAACTGACTTGAGGAAGGAACAGATAACGATTCGGGAGTTGCTTCAAATGCGCGCTGGATATCCTTGGGAAGAGAGTGACCCTGCCTTCTGGGACGGCCTCTTATCGGGTCACTATCCGCTCCTCATAGAAGAATTCCCTCTCATCGCCGATCCGGGAACTGAGTTCCATTACAGTAATCTATCATCCAACTGGTTGGGAATTATCGTAGACCGGGCGACTGGTATGAATCTCAAGGCATACGCCGAAGAGAATCTTTTCTTACCGCTTGGCGTGGAAGCGGGTGAATGGGGCACTGACGCGGAAGGACACAACAACGGCTGTGGTGATCTGCACTTAACACCACGTGATGCGGCTAAGTTTGGCCTACTATATCTCAAAGATGGTATATTCGATGGAAAACAGATCGTTCCCGCCGAATGGGTGCACGATTCCCTCCAGAGGTACTCGGATGATATCAATGTGACTGGTGGATTTCCCGCAAACTGGGGCCTTTCCTTCCGCGATATAGGCTATGGCTATCAATGGTGGTCTGCCAGGGCAGGAGCCCATCGTTTCGACTACGCGAAAGGACATGGCGGACAGATGATCGTCCTGTTGAATGGACTCGACATGGTTATTGTAGTCACCGCTTACCCATTCTGGCTGCAACATGATGCCGAGTCATGGAAGCACGAATTGGCAATTATGAACCTGGTGGGTGAGTTCATTAAGTCCCTACCGAATGAGTGACGAGACGAGTTAATTCAATTCCCCCTATGGAATGACCGAGACTACCTATACACATGAATAACCTTTCACATAGTTATACAGTAACGTACGCATGGAAGGGCAAACATCCCGATGTTGGTTTGATAGCACATATATGCGACTAAATTGCATCTTGTCTCGTTAAGACTACGAAGCTCCCTATTGCTCCTTAGCACAACAATGTTTACAATATCATCCGGGGAACTAGATGATAATTGATGCTCACGCACATGCCTGTGGTGAATTTACAGACCCCCAAAAATTGACCAAGATTTTGGACAAGCTGGGGGTAGATAAAGTTGCTCTTTGCCCCGGACTGAAAGGTCACACTAGTGCACCTACCCCTCCAAATATCCCAATTTCAGCTATCAAGCAACACCCTCTTTACGGACGATATTTCATAAATCCGGGAATCCGCTTCAACTATAATTTCCTATTAAGAGAGAAACAGGATGGCAATCAATTCGTCTACTCTCTGGCTAAAAAACACCCGGATAGAATAATTCAAATATATTGGTTGGATCCAAGAAAACCAGACTTCATGACGAAATTGGAGAATGACCTCAAGAAATGGCATTTTAAAGGAATTAAGCTGCACCAGGTATGTACTCCATTCAAGAGTGATGGAATTGAGATCAATGATATATCTAGATTCTGTGAAGAAAAGCGACTCCCACTGTTTATACACCTGTGGTCGGATGGAGATGCCTTAAAATTAATGAATCTTTCGAAGAACCATCCTGGAACAGATTTCATACTGCTTCATCTGGTAGGATTAGAAGCAGTTGCTGAGCAGACTAAATATACAAAAAATATTTATTATGAAATCTCTCCGTTTTCCTATATAAAGGAAAAAAGGCTAAAATATGCAATCGATACCCTGGGTGCAGATCGTATCATGCTAGGCTCTGATACTCCCTGGGATAAAGGCTCTCTAGAAAACAACATAGCAAGAATCGATAGATTAAATATAGATAGCACCAAAAAAGAGCGAATTCTAGGGGGAAACGCTTTGGATATATTTAAGCTACAATTACCAGGCAGACGTGCTTATCTACGAGATAGTAGCCCACATCCTTGACTTTTATGCACCCGGGGATAATACGCTAACTCTGCAAAAGCAGCCGAGGTGAAATCAAAGAGAACATGCAACAAATGTCTGTTTTTCCACCTTGGCTACTCGATGAGCGCCTGGAGTCTTGAGAAATAGCTGTGTAATTCACCTTTTCAGTCGACTACGATTTCAACCTATACTAACGTATGTATGGAATGGCAAACATTCCCATGTTCATCCAGTGGTAGGTCAAGTGAACTGTGTCTTGTTGGCATGGTCACAACAAACGGGCATATTTTAGCTTTGTGTTGCAGTAAAATTGGGTAAACACTCCCAAAACCCTAGCCCCTGAGATCCCGTAACGTCATTTAGGATTATATTCTGCTTATCGCGGGACGACATGTCGCTTAGCTAATAACAAAATGGCTCAAAGCTCATTGGGATCTGCTAGTGGTTCTCTGAGACTTTACACTGCGTAAGCTGACTCTGTTGTTCAGCCAAAAGCGTAAATGTGCGTTTCCACTTGTCCAGCACACAAATATCAAGTAAGATGCTTCTATCTGGGGTTCGTATCTGAGTAGCGAGCAGGGTAGGGGTACACAACAAACTACTTTATTATATAATTTAGGCAGACTATTGAAAGGAGTAGTTGTTTATGTCCGATATCTCCCATCAGTACCTGAATCCTCCAGAGCGGATTCTTATGGGCCCTGGCCCTAGTAATATCCACCCCCGCATCCAGAGGGCCATGCTAGCACCAATAGTGGGACATCTAGATCCGTACTTTATCACCATTATGGAAGACACTATGGATCTCCTCCGCGCCCTCTTTCGGACGAAGAACGAGCTTACCCTGCCCATCTCTGGTACAGGATCAGCCGGAATGGAAGCCAGTTTCTGTAATTTTTTGGAACCAGGTGATGTCGCCGTCATAGGTGTCAATGGTCTTTTCGGGGAACGGATGGTGGATAATGCTTCTAGGTGCGGTGCCAAGGTGATCTAAGTGACTGCGGAGTGGGGGCGAGTAATCGAACCTGAAGCTATCGAAGCTGCTTTAAGAACCCATCCACGGGTGAAGCTTTTAGCACTGGTTCACGCAGAGACCTCCACTGGCATACTTCAACCTTTGGTTGAAGCTTCCAGGCTTGCCAAGCAATACGAAACGTTGTTTCTAGTGGACGCCGTCACTTCCTTAGGGGGGCATGAGGTGCCCGTAGATGACTGGAATATCGACATCTGCTATAGTGGTACGCAGAAGTGTATAAGCTGTCCTCCGGGCCTCGCCCCCTTTACCGCTAATGAAAAAGCCATGGCGAAGCTACAAGCTCGCACCAAAAAGGTGCAGAGCTGGTATTTGGACCTATCGCTGCTCTATTCCTACTGGTCCGCCAGCAGGTTTTATCATCATACTGCACCCATAAGCATGATCTATGCCCTCCACGAAGCCCTAGTCCTAATTGCAGAGGAGGGTCTTGAAGCCCGTATCAAACGCCATTTGAGACATGGATCGGCTCTTCGTGCCGGACTTCAGGCTATGGGGCTGACTCTGCATGCTCAGGAAGATCATCGGCTGAATACACTGACTTCGGTACGTATCCCTCCAGAAGTCGATGACCTGCAGATTAGGCAGGGGCTTCTAAAGGAATTCGGCATTGAGATCGGAGGAGGCCTAGGCCCATTAAAAGGAAAGATCTGGCGTATTGGGCTCATGGGACATTCTTCAACTGCGGAAAATGTGTTGCTAGTACTATCTGCCATGGAAAAGCTGCTGGTCAAGGAAGGCTACTCTGTGGAGCCGAGGGTAGGAGTGATGGCGGCCATCCAAATACTAAATACGTGAGAGATTGACAATGCCATTGGAAGCTGTTTTTGTTATCGCTGAACAAACATCCCCATGTTCGTCCAATGGTAGGCAGGGCTCATTGCGTCCTGTTGGCATGGTCACCATAGACGGGCACATTTTAGCTACGACATCATGAACAGGCACTAATCATTTCTACCCCAGATTAACACCAATTTCTAGGGTACAGTACGAAGTTAAGGAAAAGCTCAGTTCAGATTCCATCTGTCGATGTCGCTAGTCATTGATGTCGGGGCTCCCACTACAGGCCTTGCTAATGCAAAGACTCGCATACAGAAGGGGATTTTCTGCGTTACGGCAGTTCTTGGCACTCTGAACATCCGGGTTATCGCAGCAAAAACCGCTAGGCTCCATGATCGAATCAGCTGTGCTGGGGTTGAGCCCGTACGCCCCGGAAGGATGGTCGAGGTTCAGAGCATGTCCGAGTTCATGAGCGAGGTGGTATGGATTGACAGCCCCGCATGTACTCGCATCAATGCCACAACCTCCGCACGGGCAAAAATCCCGACAACTAACCGGGCATGGACAGGGCACGGAGAGTTGCTGGTCACAGCTCATAATCTTGGCTGACTCTGTCCCTGAGGAAAAACACGCCCCACCACCCCAACTGCATGCGAGGGCGGTACTCATCTCCCGAACCACGAATATTTCCACCGCATCATCCACGTTAACCTCCGCCCGCAGGTCTGTAGCCTCAGTGTTGTCGTCGAGCACTTTGTACGCGGGTTCATTGAGGTAGATTGGTTCGAGAACTGCGAACTTTAGGCAGCGCTCGGTGCCACACCTGTCCCAAAGCTCATCTGCTTTTGTCATGAGCTCATCAAATGCTGTTCCAGTACGGTCGGGATCGGAGGGCCCGGTACCGATGAATACCGGCTGGATTTTTATTGCCTCGCAGAAAGTCATTCTCCAGAATAGCCACTTCTCAATAGGGAATTTGATGCGCGTTAATGAACCAAGCTCAACAGAAGAATAATCAAGCAGTAACTCGACTTCGCCCACGAAGTAGGCGCTATCTCCGTCCACTGCCCGTAGGTCCTTTGGGAACGCGCCGGTGAGGTTCCCCGCCATTTCCTCAATATAGGGTACGAACATATCATTCTCACCTTCTGACTCGATTTGTCGATACCCTTTCTCCTGGTCCATGAGCTCATAGTGCAGGGTGGAGTCGAACGCAGTCGTTATCCCACCTGTGCTGGAATCGTATGTTGTTTCGTATTCGGGCGCCGCAAGGGTAAGACCAATAAGCCCCGAATCTCCTATTTCGGTAGGAACGCTTTTCACAACCAAGTTCAGCCGGTCCAAAGACATAGTAAGATCGCCTTGTGGGCTAGAAACAACCCGGAACCCAACCATCCCGGACAACGTTGTTTCTATCTCGTCCTTCTCGTCCGTAAGAACAGTACACTGCTCGGTGAAGTTGGCAGCCAGGTAATAGTATTCCTCCTCCTCTTGCTCCGGCGGTTCTGTTGGAGTGCAAGAACTGCCCATGACGGTAATGATAAGGAAAACACATAGGGTTAGCAATACTGTCTGAACTCTGATATTCATGTTACCTCCTTCTACTCTGTGCAATGAATTAGGTAGCTATATTTCTAACAACCTTGGATCTTGGCAGGGAGAACTGATTTTGCCGTGGCAGTAAAAAAGAGCCCAGTTCACATTTCTATATACGCTGGGCTGAGCATTATAGAAACTGTCGCAATTCTCTAATACACGCACTTAGCCACCGACCCTGATGTTGCTACTTAAAATACCATTTCCGATAAGTGGTAATTCAATGTTATATCACTATTAAAGAAAGTGTCAACAGTTTTTCATGTCGTCTCTAACGTATACCATATAGTCAAAGAATCCTCATCCAGTAGCCCAGTCCCTGTTCAACAGTCACCCTCCTACAGTATTGACCGATGATGCCTCACGTTATATCCAAACCCCAAGCTGCTCAGAGACGGGTATCCAAATATCAACAAGAGGATATGCCCTTTGGGTTGTGTTATGGTGTAACTATAACCATTGTTGACGCAACGGTGTTGCAACTATAGCCATCCTCATACTTCAACAAAGCAGATTTTCATTTTACTGTCACTGCAGTCATTCATACGATTTTCCTTCGCATTTTAGCTACAAAAAAATTTATTAGCTTCAAATAAAAACAAAAAAACCCTTGAAAAACTTCCATAATTACATATAAAAATCAAATCAATTAGCTTTGAACTAACTTGATTAACCTCTTTCTTTTCTTGATTTCACCATCTCTATTACACCAGTGTAAGCCGTGTTACACTTTTATAATCCTCTTAATTAACATATTAAAGAGTGCCTGTAAGCACAGCCAGTGATAAAATAGCTTTCGAATATAGGGGATAGAAAGGAAATTGCAATGTCTATTAAAGATGGAGTTGTTATCGTAGGGGCGGGTGCTGCTGGATGTTCCGTAGCCTATCATTTAGCCAGGCGTGGCATCACTTCTCAAATAATTGACAGGGAAGGCATTGCCAGTAGAGCTTCAGGAAAAGCTTGGGGTGTTTGGTCTTATCCTCCTGAAAATTGGTCGTTAACAGGTTTGGACGTGAATGAGGATAGGTTGCCAATACGAACCGGTGCTAAATTTCTTGGTGAAAGAGCTCAAAGGCGTGAATATGACCAACGTGTGAGCGACTTTTACTGGCTCGGTTACCACAGGCTGCCGGAAGCCATCCGCGAACTGGAGAAAAGAGGGGGAATTGATGTGGAATATCGCGAGCTTCCTTTTATGCGTATCGCTCTCTCGGAAGAGGTAGAAGAGAATTACAGGGAGTTTTTATCCGCCATTAGAAGCGTCGGCTATTACGAGGGGGATTGTTTGAAGTCAGATGAGCTACAAGCTATCTTCCCCAACATTAATCCACAAATCAAGGGACAAATCAAGGGAGGCCTGTGTCTTCCAAATTTCAAAGTTGAACCTTATAAATACACCCTGTGCCTGGCACAAGCCGCTGAGAAAATGGGATGTAATATCCGCAGTGGTGAGGTAGTGGGATTCGGCAGCAAGGATTCAAAAGTAACCTCGGTTGTCCTTGCCAGTGGGGCTGAGGTCGAGGCCACTGAAGTAGTCCTGGCCATGGGGCCCTGGATTGGCCAGGCAACCTCGTGGCTGGGCAAAGAATTACCTGTTCAACTATCCAGAGCACAGTGTATAAGAGTTGAGTTACCTCGCCCATTACCTCCTTATAGTATTGGGACGGCGAAAGGAGCCATTATCTCCGAGGTTGACAATCAAGTGCTTCTGCATGGTTTTAAGGGGTGGCCTGACCTGGTAACAAATTTTGATAGTTCACTGACCGAAGAGAGCAAGATTTTATCGATAGAAATGGCAACAAATCTATTCCCCGAGATAGAAGAAGGCTCTATAGTGGAACATAGAGGCGACCTGGAGTGCTGGGCTCCAGGGTTAAGACTGCAGCCTGTGCTAGGTCGTCATCCCGAATGGGATAATGTCTATATAGCTAGCAGGTTTGGTCCCTCTGGTATCATGTTAAGCTTGAGTGCTGGAGAGCTCATGGCCGAGCTCATTGCCAGAGGGGGTCAAGCGCCTTACAGATTAGAAAAACTGCTCGAGGCTTTATCCCCGACGGAACTTAAAGAAAGTAAATGCTAAGGCCCTCTGATTCTGGATTTCTCCCAACGTCTACTTAAAGCAGATAAAAGGGATAAAAGCATCGTGACATAACCATTATTTCGAATTTTGGGGTCAGCATTATATGAGGCACTTTTACTGTTATCGGTCATTGCTGTTTTTATTGCTATGATATTATCGTTTTTATCTGTTAGCTTCAGATTAGGTCTGGAAAATTGTCGTTATTTTGTCGTTAGAATGTTTGGGATAGTTTGTAAATTACGGGATTTAACGAATAAATTAGGATTTTGAGAATTGACACAAAGGTTCTATTTTGTATGTAAAATAATGGCTTGTGACAACTGAGCTACGCCCCTGCAGCTTAGCATAATTATATCAGAAATACCCCTGGGGCGACTCGAACGCCCGACACGCGGTTTAGGAAACCGCTGCTCTATCCTCTGAGCTACAGGGGCATGAAACTAAACATTAATTCTTGCTGGTTAGGCCATCGCCCGTAGCGCATCGCCCAATCGTTGTATCTCCTCCACTGTGTTGTAATGCACCGCACCGATGCGCACCATACCGCCCTTGCTCTCCAAGCCCAGGCGCTCGGTGACCGCCAACGCGTAATAGTTGCCATCCCACACAAAGATCCCTTGTTTACCCAGGTAAGCTGCCACATCTCGCGGATGATGACCTTCCCACGTAAATGACACTGTGGGCACGCGCTCCTCCAACCGGCCACGATCGGTAATGCCGTGGATACGGACGCCGGGCAGCGTCTGTAATTCGTCTAGGAGCGCTTTACTCAGTATGTGGTCATACTGGCGGAGCACGGTCATCCCAGTTTTGAGGTGTAATCGCCGGTCCGAAAAGCTGGGGAAAAGATTCGCATAGTCCCTGCCATACTTTTTGCCGATCCCGGCCAAATAGTTGACCGCAGCCAACATGCCCGCGATCCCCTCGTGATTCTGAGTGCCTGTCTCGTACTTACCAGGGGGTTCCTTGGGTGCGGGCCGTATCTTGTACGCCTGCAACAGATCCAGCAAGTCATACTTGCCATACAGCGCACCTACGTGACTACCGAAGAACTTGTAGGCAGATATAGCAAGCAAGTCACAATCCAGCGCTTGGACGTCGATCGGCCCGTGCGGTGCGTACTGCACAGCATCGACAAAGGCCAGCGCCCCGGCTTTGTGAGCCCAACTGACGATGGTTGTTACGTCGTGTACGGTGCCTGTGGCGTTGGAAGCATAGCCCACAGCAACGATTTTGGTTCTTTCGTTGATCAGCCCATTTAGCTTCGCCATATCCAGCGTGCAGTCTTCGACGTCAAAGTCGGCCCAACGCACGGTCGCCCCTCGGTCCTCGGCCACGAGTAGCCAGGGAGAAATATTGGCATCGTGGTCCATCCGCGTGACGACGATCTCGTCCCCAGGACCAATCTCACGCGCCAAAGCCCGGCTGATGCCCATGGTCAACGTGGTCATATTGGGGCCGAAGATGATCTCGTCAGGCGACGCAGCATTCAGCATATCGGCCACTGCGGCGTGTGCCTCATGCAAGATCTTGTCAGTACGCTGGCTAGTGGCGAAAGCCCCGTCTTCGTTAGCATTGTGATGCAAATAGTAATCGGTCGTCGCGTCGATGACCGACTGGTGTACCTGTGTGCCTCCGGGGTTGTCGAGGAAAACGACGGGAATTTTTTCTTGATGCCTTTGTGTCAATGCCGGGAACTGG
>Ga0180438_10004357_pt1 | contig 20441 bp, 14 predicted proteins | sample SS_ome_12_FD_132455 | JGI IMG/M metagenome (GOLD analysis project Ga0180438, IMG submission 132455) | Hypersaline lake sediment archaeal communities from the Salton Sea, California, USA - SS_3_D_2 metaG | ecosystem: Environmental > Aquatic > Non-marine Saline and Alkaline > Hypersaline >... | reverse complement strand
GTGACGGGCACCGATGGCCGCATCCCGGTCGTCATGGGCTACGCGGCCCGCCGGTCGTACGCGGAGAACCGGCCGGTGAAGCTGGCGGAGGTCGATCGATGAGGTATGGCGTCTGCAACTGGATCTTCGGCGACGAGGACCTGGCGGCGACGGCCGCCTTCCTGGCCCAGGCGGGCTTCGATGGGCTCGAGTTGAAAGGCGACCTGGAGGCGTATCGGCCTGCCAGCGTCAACCGCGTGCTGGACGACCACGGGCTGGCGGTCCTCTCGCTCACGCCCGAGGACGTCGACCTGGCTCACCCCGACGCTGGTGTGCGCGCCGAGGCGGTCGACTATTACCTGCGCCTGCTCGACTTCGCCGCGGCGGTGGACGCGCCGGTCGTGAGCTGCCACGGCGCGGTGGGCCGTGTGCGCGCCGTGCCATCAGAATGGCCCTCTGAGGGGGATGAGGTAGCGGGTCAGGAGGAGGAGTACGGACACCTGCTCGCCGGCGTGCAACGCATCGCCGCGCGGGCGGCCGAGCTGGACCTGCGCCTGGCGATGGAGGTCCTCAACCGGTACGAGTCCCACCTGCTGAACACGGCTGGCCAGGCCATACGCTTCGTCGCCGAACTAGGGGGGCCAGGGGTCGGCATCCTGCTGGACGCGTATCACATGAACATCGAGGAGGCCGATCCTGTCGCCGCGATCCTGGACGCCGGGGAGCGCCTATTCCTGTTCCACGCCGCCGATTCCAACCGGCAGGCCGTTGGGCGCGGCCACACCGACTTCCTGGCCCTGACCCGGGCGCTGCGGCGCATTGGCTACGCGGGGGACATCGTCATCGAGTGCACGGCCGCCGGGCCGGACCCGTTTACCCCGGTGAAAGGCCCGGGCTGGCGCGACCAGGTGCGGCGGTACGCGGCCGAGTCGCTCCGGCTGCTGCGGGCGTACGCCGCACTGGAAACGTAACCCTTGCGAAGGTTGCGCCGAGCCTGTGCCATTGAGGTATCCTTGGTCACAGCCGGTCCTCCGGGTTCGAAGTCGTCGTCGAACCTTCGCAAGGGTCAGAGAGGAGACGATACGATGCTGCTATCCATAAACGGTGCCACCACGATGAAGGCCACGCTGCCCGAGGACATCGCCGCCGCCAGCGCGGCCGGATTCAAGGCGCTGGAGATCTGGGCGGCCAAGATGGACACCTACCTGGAATCCCACGCTGTCGGGGACCTGAAGGCACTGTTCGACCAAGCGGGCGCTTCCGGCGCAGGCCTGATCCCGGCCAGCATTAACTCGATCGAGTTCATCACCTTCCGTTCCCCGGAGGAATATGAGGAGGCGATCGTCGCCCGCTGCCGGGAACTGTGCGAGTTGTCCCAAGCCCTGGGTTGCGGTACAATTGTCGTCGTCCCCAGTCCGACCCCGGAGGGGGCCACGTGGGACCGGATCCGCGACGAATCGGTGCGCGTTCTGCGCGATCTGTCGGACGTGGCCGCGTCGTACGGCACGCAACTCGCGTTCGAGTTCCTCGGGTTTCCCTGGTGCTCAGTACGCACGCTGTCCCAGTGCTGGGAGATCGTCGAGGCGACCCAACGTGACAACGTCGGCCTGGTGATCGATACCTGCCACTTCTACGCCGGTGGTTCCGCGTTGAGCACCATCGACAGGGTGCCGCCGCACAAGATTTTCGTCTTCCACATCAACGACGTGGAGGACCGGCCGTTGGAGACGATCGAGGACGCCCACCGGCTCTTGCCCGGCGAGGGCGTCATCCCGCTCGACGACGTGCTGAGCCATTTGAAGCGAACGGGGTTCGACGGCCTGTGCTCCGTCGAGCTCTTCCGCCCTGCGTACTGGGAGCGGGATCCGGCCGAGCTGGCAGCCGCGGCGCGAGCGGCCACACTCGCCGCCGTGGGAAAGTACTTTGAGGTGGCCTGAGTGAGGGCCTAACCTTGCGAAGGTTACACGGAGCCTTGGCAATGGCACGGCTACCGCAGGCCCAGGCGCCATTGGTCTGGGGGTGCCTGTCTAACCTTCGCAAGGTTCAAGGTTCAGGCGGGTGAGGGGCCAAACCTTGCGAAGGTTACACGGAGCCTTGGCAACGGCACGGCTACCGCAGGCGAAGGCGCCATTGGTCTGGGGTGCCTGCCTAACCTTCGCAAGGTTCAGAAGGCATCGTTGGTTGAGTGTGCCTGCCTAACCTTCGCAAGGTTCAGGCAGAAAGGAGGTGATGCCACGAGCGATATCTGCACATGCGCGAACGTCTGTCGGTGGAAATCAGATATGAGATTCACGTCCACGAATAAGGAGGAGACAAATGCGTAACAAGACGTTGATCGTCGTCAGTCTGTTGGCAGTCCTGTCGCTGTGCATTGCGGCCTGCGCTGCACCTACCCCCGAGGTAATCACCGAAGAGGTCGTCGTCACCAAGGAGGTCGAGGTCGAGGTGCCGGTGGAGGTCGAGGTGGAGAAGATCGTCACCGCCACGCCCGAGCCGGTCCCCGAGCGACCCACCCAGATCACCCTGGTCGACACCAACTCCGGCGCCAACTTCCAATGGTACTGGCAGCAACAGGTGATCCCGGCCATCGAGGAGCAGATGGGGCTCCAGGTCGATTACGTCGTCTCCAAGGAGGCCGAGGTAATCGAGCGTATGAAGGCCTGGGAGCCGGGCCAGGGGGACGTCCATCTCCTGTTCGTCAAGCCCGGCACCATCCCCAAGGCGCTGGGCGAGGGGATCGAACTGGAGACGCTCTATCCTGACAAACTGGATGTCATCCCCAACCTGGATAAGTGCCCCAAGGCCTATCTCGAGACCGTGTTGGGCACGGACATCGGCGGCAAGGGAGGGCTATATTGGCGCAGCCAGTACGCGCTGATCTACAACTCCGAGTACATCAAGGAGCCGCCCACCTCCTGGCAGGAGTTCTACGACCGTCGAGCTGAGTTCAACGGGCACATCGGCATCGTCCGTCCGGACGCCAAGTCCGGCTCGTCCTACCGCATCCCCTACAGCTTCCTCAACGCCTTCGTTGCCATGGCCGACGAGGAGGGCAACGCCATTCCGCTGGCGGAGCTCCAGGAGACCGACGAGTGGAAGGATGCGTGGGCCAAGCTGCAGGACTTCTACACCTACGCCAAGCAGCCCCTCCCGGCCGAGCCACCCAACATGTTCGAGGACTTCAACGCCGGCGATACCTGGATCAGCTTCTACGCCATGGACTACTCACTGTGGTCCCGCCATCAGGGCACTATGCCGCCCACCATCAAGTCCAGCTTCCTGTCCGAGGGCATGGCGGCCGGTTCCGACGGCTACTTGATCGTGCCGGTGGGCATCCCGGAGGAGTACAAGCCCGTCGTCTACGACGTGGTCAACTTCCTCCTCTCCGACGACCAGCAGGTGCGGTTGATCACTACCATGTGGCAGTACACCGGCACCGACATCTGGGATAGCATCCCCGGCGTCGTGTGGGACACCATCCCTGCCTGGGAGGATATGGAGCCCGCCCGCCTGCGGATCGCCAACAGCGAGGTCAAGGAATACATCCGGGAGTTCGGCGTCGACGAGCTCGTACCGTAGGCTTCAGGCCTGAGCGGCCTGCTGCGACCCGAGGGAGGCCCGCCGCGCCTGTGGCCCGCAACGCGGGCCTCCCCCGTCTTCACCCTCTCCCAGAGGGAGAGGGTGCCCCGGCTGCACCGGGGATGGGTGAGGGTCGAGGAGAGGGACCCAAAGGAGGTTCTCATATGAAACGTGGCTCCAAAGCGCGAACCACGCTGGTCACACTGATCATGATGCTGCCTGGACTGGCCGCGTTCTTCGGCCTGTTCTTCTACCCCATGCTGGTCACCGTTGTGCGCAGCCTGCGCCCCGAGGGCGAACAGGCCGGCTGGACGCTGGAACACTACGCCCACTTCCTGGCCGAGCCGAGAGCGCGCGGTGTGATCCTGCTCACGTTTGCGCTCTCCATCTCGGCTACGCTCTGCTCCATCGTCTTCAGCCTGGTCCTGTGCCTGGTGCTGCGTCGCAAACCGCGCGGCCACCGCTTCTTCCGGCTGACTATGCTCATCCCGCGCGTCGTGCCCGGCCTCATCGGTGCGCTGGGGCTGTTGCTGCTGTTCGGATCCCGCGGGTGGGTCAATCTCCTGCTGCTTCAGGTCCTTCGCTTCGTCGACGAGCCGGTGGCCATCAACTACACGATCCCCGGGCTGATCCTGTTCTACACCTGGCTCTATTTTCCCTTCACCGCCGTGACTACGCTGTCGACGCTGGAGGGCCTCGACCCGGCGATCGAGGAAGCGGCCGACGTCTCGGGCGCTAACCGCTGGCAGGTGCTGCGCCACGTCGTCATCCCGCTCATCACCCCCGGCATCCTGGCCGGATCGGTGCTGACCTTCATGGCGGCCTTCGGGGCCTTCAGCATCCCGCTCATCGCCGGCGGAAACTACCGCCCCCTGTCCGTCGAGATCTACCGGCAGATCAATTTCACGCCCGCCCGCTGGTCGGCGGCCAGCGCCCGCGCTATGATCATGGCCGCGCTGCAGGTGGTTTTTCTGACCATCTACATGCGCATCTTGAGGAGGCCATCGGTATGAGACGCTTCGCTTCATTTCATATTGATATGAGCCGCTTCGCTTCCCTTCATATTGATATGGGGCTAATCCGCAAGTACCTCAGGGCGATCTTGAACGCGCGCAGGCTGCTGATAACCACCTTCCTGCTGTGCTTCGCACTCATGATCTATTTGCCGTTTACGATGATCGCCCTCCGATCCATCGGCCGGGGATGGTTCGGCCGGCTGTGGCTGCCGCCCGAGCTGACCCTCGACTGGTACAAATGGGCCGTCGAGGTAACCAACATCGTCGACATCTCCAAGAACACCCTCGTCATCGCCGTCTTGGCCGTGACCATGAGCACGCTGATCGGCATCCCGACCGGGTGGGCCTTCGGCCGCCGCCGCATCCCGGGCAAGGAGGTATTGATGTCCATGATCCTCCTGCCGCGCATGATCCCGCCGATCGCCTACGCGCTCGGCGTGGCGCAGATCTTCTACCGTCTGCACCTGGTGGACACCCACTTCGGCGTGGCACTGGCGCACGTGGCCATCTGCGCGCCCTACGCCATCCTCGTGCTCTCGGCCACGTTCGAGGGACTGGACGAGCGCATCCTGGAGGCGGGTTCCGTCTGCGGCGCGAGCCCGGTGCGCAACTTCTTCCACGTGGTCCTGCCCCTGATCCTGCCGGGGATCCTGTCCTCCATGATCTTCACGTTCACAACGTCGTACAACGAGTTCACGCTCACGCTGATGACGTACGGAAAGGACACCGTCACGCTGCCCGTGCGCACGTACCTGGCCATCGGGGAGGGGTATTGGGAGGTGACCAGCGCCATGAGCATCATCCTGGTCGTTCCCTCGATTCTCGTGCTGTTCATGATCCAGCGGCAGGTTGCACCGGAGAAGCTGGTGGGTGGATTCAAGGGGGTATAGATGTCCGAGACGTCCAAGACTATGATCGAGCTGCGGGAGGTGACCAAGCGGTACGGCGACCTGGTCGCCAACGATCACATCACGTTGAAGATCCGGGCCGGGGAGTTGATGACCCTCCTCGGGCCCTCGGGCTGCGGCAAGACGACGGCGCTGCGGTGCATCACCGGTCACAACATCCCCGACGAGGGGCAGGTGTGGATCGACGGCCACAACGTGACCGAGGTGCCCACCCACAAGCGCGAGCTGGGGATGGTCTTCCAGAACTTCGCCCTCTTCCCCCACATGACTGTGTTCGACAACGTCGGCTTCCCGCTGATGATCCGCCGCGTCGATAAGGCGGAGCGGCAGGAGCGGGTGATGGAAGCGCTGCGGCTGATCCGCATGGCGGAATACGCCGACCACTACCCGCGCCAGCTCTCCGGCGGTCAGCAGCAGCGGGTCGGGCTGGCGCGCGCCCTCGTCTACCGGCCCAAGGTGCTCCTGCTTGACGAGCCGCTGTCCAACCTGGACGCCAAGCTGCGCGAGGAAATGCGCTTCGAGATTCGAGATCTGATCGACCGGCTGGGGATCACGGCCGTCTACGTCACCCATGACCAGGCGGAGGCGCTGGCGCTGTCCGACCGCGTCGCCGTCATGCATAGGGGGCACATCGAGCAGGTGGGCACGCCCGATGAGATATACGACTGCCCCCAGTCGCGCTTCGTGGCCGATTTCATCGGACTCTCGGATTTCATCGCCGGCACGGTGAGCGAGGTCTTCGCCGAGCAGGGCACGGCTCTCCTCCGAGCGAATGGGCTGGAGATCACGGTCCCCGCCACGCCGGAGATGTCGCCCGGCCAGCGTGCATTGCTCTTCATTCGTCCGAACAACGTTGTGCTCCTGCCATCCACCCACGAGGAGGGCACCAACGTCTTCGACGGCCTGGTCGACAAGATGACCTACCTGGGTGACCGGAACGACTACCGCGTCGCCGTGGGCGAGAGCCTGGAGCTGCGGGTGCAGACCGATGGGAAGGTGCGATTCGGCGTGGGGGAGCGGGTCAAGGTGCGTCTCCCGACGTCCCTGTGCCGCTTGATCCTGGAGTGAGGAGTCGCTTCGCTTCCCTTTAGATTCTGGATGGAGTCGCTTCGCTTCCCTTTAGATTCTGGATGGAGTCGCTTCGCTTCCCTTTAGATTCTGGATGGAGTCGCTTCGCTTCCCTTTAGATTCTGGATGGGACATGAGTAGATCGGGCCAGGGCATCGACTACGACGTCGCCTTTCTGGGGCACTATACTAGGGACACGATTGTGTCGCCCGCCGGGACGCGGGTCGTCGATGGTGGGGCATTCAACTACGGCGCGCACGTGGCCGGCCGGATGGGGCTCAGAGTGGCCGCCGTCACCCGGCTGGCCCGGGAGCACTTCCACGTTGTTGAGGAACTCCGGCGCCTGGGCGTCGACGTGTTCGCCCGCGCGACGCCCGCGTCCACCTGCCTGCGCATCGACTACCCCACGGCGGACGTGGACCGGCGGGTCATCACCGTCACAACCACCGCCGGCCCCTTCACACCCGAGGAGGTCCATCCCGTCCGGGCCCGGGCGTTCGTCGTTGGTGCATCCATCCGAGGCGAGGTGAGCCTGGAGGTCATCCAGGAATTGGCGCGGACGGAGACCCTGATCGCCGTCGACGTCCAGGGCTTCGTCCGGGTGGCTCAAGACGGTAGGCTGGTGTGCCATCAGAATGGCCCTTTGAAGGGGATGGTGTACGAAGCGTGGCCGGGGATGCGCCCGTTGCTGGCGCACGTGGACGTGCTCAAGACCGACGCCGTCGAGGCGGAGATGCTCACCGGCGCGGCCGATGTGCGGGTCGCCGCCCGGATGCTGGCCGATTTCGGCCCTGGCGAGATCGTGCTCACCCATCGCGACGGCGTGCTGGTCTACGCCGGCGGCCAGTTCCACGAGGCCGGCTTCTTCCCGCGGCAACTGGTCGGTCGTAGCGGCCGGGGCGACACCTGCATCGCCGCCTACGTGTCCCGGCGACTGCTGGCGGATTCGGAAAGCCACCCTACTAGGCGTAGTTTAGGGACACCGGCCGAGGCCACCGTCTGGGCAGCGGCGGTCACCAGCCTCAAGATGGAGGCCGATGGCCCGTTCCGCCGGGACGTCCGCGAGGTCGAGCGTCTGATCCAGGATAGATATGGGGACTAGGAGGGTGGAGCCGGTGCCGTGCCATCAGAATGGCCCTTCGAAGGGGATGGTGTGCCATCAGAATGGCCTTTCGAAGGGGATGGTGTGCCATCAGAATGGCCCTTCGAAGGGGATGGTGTGCCCGATTCGTCTCGCCGTCGTGGACGTGGACGGCTGTCTCACGCCCGGCGAGACCGGCGCATGGAACTGGGAGGCCATCCAGGCCATATGCGACTTCAATCGCCGCGCCCGGCAGGGCGAGCCCGTGCCCGCCGTCACGCTGTGCACCGGCCGGCAGCAGCCCTACGTCGAGGTACTCATGCAGGCCATCGGTGCCTTCTATCCGGGCGTCTACGAGAACGGGTGCGGGTTGTATTTTCCGGAGGGGTACCGCTTCGCAGAGCACCCGTCGATCACGCCGGCGCTGCGGGAGGCGCTGGCGGCGGCCCGGGAGACGCTGGTTCACCGGGTGGTTGCGCGGGGGCTGGGATACTTCCAGCCGGGCAAAGAGACGTCGTTGACGCTCTATCCGCGGGCAGGGACCGAGGTCGGCCGTCTGCGGGAGCGCGTGCTCGAAGCGCTTTCGGGCCACGACGTGGCGGACCTGGTCACCGTCCAAGCGTCCGCCTCCTGCGTCGACGTGACCCCGGCAGGGATCGACAAGGGCGCCGGCGTCCGCTGGCTGTCCGCGGAGGTGGGGGTGCCGCTGGGCGCGATGGGCGGGATCGGAGACTCGGCCAGCGACCTCACGTTTCTGCGTCTCGTCGGACGTTCTGCCGCGCCGGCCAACGGAAACACCGAGATCCAGGCCAGCGTCGGCTACGTCTCACCGCACGAGGACGGAGCCGGCGTCGTGGACATCCTGCGCCACTGGTGCAGCCAACCGATAGAACAACCGTCTTGCAAAGGACCCGGTCGATAGCATGACCCTGTCACGCATCACGTTTCACGTTCTACGTTTCACAATGGAGGTCGAAACACCATGCCCGACGTAGACGTCCTCATGATCGGTCACTTCGCAAAAGACCAACTCGTCGTCGGCGAGTCCAGCCGCGTGTCGTCCGGCGGTGGCGTCTACTATGGCAGCGTCGCGTTGCGCCGCTTGGGCCTGCGCGTCGCCGTCGTCACCCGCCTCCGCGCCGCCGACTTCCCGCGCCTGGACGAGATCAAGCGCGAGGGCGTGCAGGTCTACGCAACCGCCACCCGCGAGACCTCCGGGATCCTGAACGTGTACAACCCTGAGGATCTGGATCGGCGCGTCTGTAGCCCGCTCGGCTTCGCCGGTCCGTTCCAGCCCGAGGAGGTCCCCGATCTGCGGGCCCGAGCGATCATGGCCGTGCCGATCATCGCCGGAGAGATCGACCTGTCGCTTCTTCGATGGCTGGCCGATCGCGGACCATTAGGCTTGGACGTACAGGGCTTCACCCGGTTCCGGGACGGAGACCGCCTCGTCTACCGCGACTGGCCCGAAATGGCCGAGGGGCTGGCGCTGGTGACCACCCTCAAGGTAGACCGGGCCGAGGCCGAGCACCTGACCGGCCAAACCGATCTGCGGGCTGCCGCTCGGGAGCTGGCCAGGTACGGGCCGCGTGAGGTGATCGTCACGCAGTCGTCCGGCGTCACCGTCTGCGCCGACGGGCAGATCTACGAGGCTCCCTTCACGCCTCGCTCGCTGGCCGGGCGCACGGGCCGGGGGGACACCTGCTTCGCCGCCTACGTGGGCCGGCGGCTGAGCGCCCCGCCCGGCGAGGCCACCCGCTTCGCCGCCGCCGTCACCACGCAGAAGTTGGAGCAGCCCGGTCCCTGGCAGGGCACGCTCGCGGATATTGATTGAAGGAAGGATCTGCTTCGCTTCCCTTTGGATTCTGAAGACTCTGAAGGGTAAAGATGTACGGCGTGATGCACACGTTTGCAACTGCATGTAGATCACACGCGCAGGACCGGCGTGAACCAAATACCAGCAAGGAGAAAGCAAATGTCAGACAATCTGTCAAGTAGGCAAAGCCCCGAGGGCTGGCTGCCCACGGACCAGCCCGACCTATTCTTCGAGGACAACACCGTGGGACGTTTGAAGAAAGAAGTGTGGGATGCCAGCGACGAGGAGATCGACGCGATCCTGGCCGAGTATGGCATACCCTCACCGGTCGAGTGGGGCCAGCCCGGCTCCTACATCCAGACCACGATACGCTATCAGGTCGAGCAGAACCGGCGCAAGAACGACCTCGTCTTCATCCCCGTCGGCAGCACCGAGCTGCACGGCAGGCACCTGGTCAGTGCCTCGGACACGCTCTACGTCAGCCAGATCGTCGAGGGCGTGCGCCGCTACACCGCCAGGCAAGGCGCGCCGGTCAACCTGGCACTGCCGCCGCTGATGTACGGTGCCCATCCCTATCACCACCTGGGCATGCCCGGAACCACCATCGTGCGAGAAAACGTGGTGCGCGAGTTGATGATCGACGTCATGCTGGGCCTGTGGAACGATGGCTTCCGCAAGCAAGTCATCATCAACAACCACGGGCAGCTATGGGTACTGGAGTCCGCCGTCCAGCAGTTCCAGAAGCGGTTCCAACTTCCCGGCATCTTCCGCGTCATCGACTGGCACCGGGCCGTGCGCGAGTTCTTCCGCACGACCGAGAAAGGCGGGAAGTGGGACACCAACTTCGTCCACGCCGACGAGTCGGAGACGTCGCTGGGGCTGTTGTTCCACCCGGAGATGGTAAACATGGAGTACGCCGTGGATACGGAGGGCAAAAGCTATCTGCCCGACGGCCACTTCGACAAGTCGGTGGACCCCTTCGGCCGCCCCAGCCGCTGGTCGGAGGGCGAGGGGCACTTCGCCATTGAGATCGCGGCCACGCCGGAGGGTGTCGTGGGCCAGTCGACGCACGGCTCGGCCGACAAGGCCAAGCGGCCCGTGGCGGCCATCCTCCGGTACCTGACGTTGCTCAACGACCAGATTCTGGAGGCCTTCCCGCCCGGCACCGTGCCACCGGTGGAGGAAGTCACCCTCCGCACTGCTGACGAGATGGAGCCGTACCTGCGCGAGCCGTTGAGCGAGGGTTGGAAGCCGGTGTATGGACTGCCTACGATCGGCCAAAATACGCTGGTGTAGAAACGTGTTGCGTATTTCGTGTTGCGTGTTTCACGTCCGCTAGCACGCACGGTACACGCAACACGCAGCACAAGCTTAACAGGACAATACCTTGATGGTTCACTACCCATACCCATATGTGAGGAGGTAACCGATGACCGGAAAAATGCAAGGCGTAACGCTGGTCGCGGAGTGGGACCCCAAGCCGGGGTTCAAGCTCGGCGCGAAGGACGTCGACGGGAAACAGACCTACCTGGGCAGCCTGGTGTATCGGAATCCCCGGATCGAGATCAGGGAGTACGATATTCCCACCCCCGGGCCGGATGAGGTGCTGTTGCAGGTCAAGGCCTGTGGGATCTGTGGCTCGGACGTCCACATGGCCCAGGCCGACGACGACGGCTACATCTACTACCCCGGGCTGACGGGCTTCCCCTGCATCCTGGGGCACGAGCTCTCCGGGGTTGTCGTAGGAGCCGGCGAAAACGCTCGCGACAAGCGCACCAATAGGCCCTTCCAGGGAGGCGAGCGGGTCACCACCGAGGAGATGTTGTGGTGCGGGTACTGCAAGCCCTGCGCCGATGGCTATCCCAACCACTGTGAGAATCTGGACGAGATCGGGTTCAACGTCAACGGCGCGTTCGCCCAGTATGTGGTCGTGCCAGCCCGGACCGTTTGGAGCCTGGAACCGCTGGCCGACGCCTACGAGGGGGATGACATCTTCCTGGCCGGCAGCCTGGTGGAACCGACCAGCGTGGCCTACAACGCCGTGATCGAGCGGGGCGGCGGCGTCCGTCCCGGCGACCGTGTCGTCATCCTGGGCGGTGGGCCGATCGGGGTCGCTGCCTGCGCGGTGCTCAAGAAGGCCGGGGCCTCCCAGGTCATCATCTCCGAACCTCAGAAGGAGCGTGCCAGGCTGGCACTGAGTATGGGCGCCGATTTTGTCATCAACCCGATCGAGGAGAGCTTCGCGGACCGGGTGCTGGAGCTGACCGGCGGCATGGGGGCCAACCTGTTCATGGAGGCCACTGGGTTGCCGGAGATCGTCTACCCGGACATCGAGCGCGTCATCTGGGAAGGCCGCACGTTGAACAGCACCATCGTGGTGACGGCCCGGGCGGAGGCCAAGATGCCGGTCACCGGCGAGGTGTTGCAGGTGCGGCGGGCGCGCATCGTCGGCTCCCAGGGCCACTCCGGGCACGGCACGTTCCCACGGGTCATCGATTGCATGGCCAGCGGAATGGACATGACGCGCATGATCACGAAGAAGATCAAACTGGAGGAAGTGCCCGAAAACATCATTGAGCTACAGACGAACCGGACCGAATGCAAGATCACCTGCCAGGTCCAGTGACAGCGCCCAACCTTGCGAAGGTTGCGCGCAGCCCTGGCCCAAAGGCGGGCAGGGATGCCCGCGGTCCTTCGCAAGGTTCAACATAGAGGTACTATGAAACTCAGCATCGTTCTATCGACGCACAGCGCCCAGTTTCAAGCGGTGGCGTTCAAGGGTGACTTCGAAGCCAACGTGGCCAAAATCGCGGCCTGGGGCTACGATGGGGTCGAGCTGGCCATCCGCGACCCCCGTCTGGTGGACGTCGACGAGCTGGAGCAGGTTGTGTCGACCCACGGGCTGGCGGTCCCCGCCATTGGCACGGGACAGGCGTGGGGCGAGGAGGGTCTTTCGTTTACCAGTGACGATCCTGCGGTGCGTACGGCGGCCATCGAACGAGTCAAGAGCCACGTCCCCCTGGCCGCGCACCTCGACGCGGTCGTCATCCTGGGCCTGATCCGGGGCATCACGCCCTCGGGACAGTCCCGCCAGCGATCGATGGACTACCTGGTCGGGGCCCTGCAGGAGTGCGCCGCCGTGGCCGCCGAAGTGGGGGTGCGCTTCGCTCTGGAGCCGCTCAACCGGTACGAGACGGACTTGATCCACACGGTGGCCGACGGGCTTGCCCTGATCGAGCGTGTCGGCGCCGAAAACTTCGGCATGCTCCTGGACACGTTCCACATGAACATCGAGGAGCCGGTCATCGAGGATAGCATCCGCGCCTGTGGGGGGCGCATCTTCCACTTCCACGTGGCCGACTCCAACCGCTGGTATCCCGGTGCGGGACACCTGAACTTCGATTCGATCCTGGGCGCGCTCCTCTCCACCGGGTACCAGGGCTACGTGTCCGGCGAGTTCATGCCCCTGCCTGATAGCGACACAGCGGCGCAGCGGGCTATCGCGCACCTGCGTGGGTTCCAGGCCTGATAGATGGGTAGACTGGTAAGCTGGTAGACTGGTAAATTGGTAAATTGGTAGATTGGTGGACTTGCTCCAACCTTCAGTTGCCCGTCGCTCACTCGCTGATTCGCTGATTCGGTGCAACCTTCGGTTGCCTATCGCTCATTCGTTGATAGGCGAATCGAAGACCATCACGCGGCCGCTGTGGGCGTCGGTCACGTAGATCGTCCCGTCCTCTGCGACGGCGATGCCCATCGGCAGGGTGAACGAGCGCTCGTCGAAGCCGTATTGGCCGAACGAGAGCACATAATTGCCCAGGTAGTCGAACACCAACACCCGGTAGTGGCCGGGGTCCGTGACGTAGACGTACCCCGCGCCGTCAACTGCCAGGTAGGGTTTCTCCTCCGGCAGTCCCGCGTCCCAGCCGAGGATGGCCCACTGCCGCAGGTAGGTGCCGTCCTCGTCGAACACCTGGACCCGCCGGTTCCACGTGTCGGCCACGTATATGCCAGCCAGAGGCGGGCCGTCCTCCAGTGAAGAGCCCTCCGACTCAGGCTTGCCGCCCGCCGCTGCTGGCAGCCCTTCCTCGGGTGCCACGGCGATACCCACCGGCTCGTCCAGGTAGCCCTCCAGTGCACCTCCCCTGCCCCACTGATACGCGAACCGCCCATCGGGCTCAAACACCTGGATCCGCTTGTTACCCGTGTCGGCTACGTACACACGCCCGTCCGGCCCGGCGGCGATGCCCCGCGGGCCGTAGAAGGCACTGCGCATGTCGGTGTCCCCCACCCCATACTGGCCGAACAGCCCCCAGACGGTGACCAGGTTCCCCTCGTCGTCCAGTTTCTGGATCCGGTGGTTCCACGTGTCCGCGACGTATATGGACACGGCTGAGGAGCCGTCCCCGGCCCCGACCGCCACGTCCCACGGCTCGTTGAACCCCCGGGCACCGCTGGTTTCTGCCTCAGCGACGGAATGCGACCCCCAGGCGGCGACGAAGTCGCCGTCGGCGGTGAATTTCTGGATCCGGTGATTGCCCGAGTCGGCGACGTAGATGAAGCCGTCGGGCCCCACCTTGATCCCACGCGGGTTATCAAACTGGCCTGGCTCCGCTCCCTGGCTGCCGATCACCTGGCGCGCGGCCAGATCCCGCCAACCCTCGGCATACGGATCGGTCATCTCCATCGCCTCAGGCCCAGCCGTGGTCTGATCCCAGATCTGAGCCGCCACGTCGCGCCGGATGTAGAGCCGATACTCCGCACGCAGTGGCCACTCGTCAAGCGTGTGTTTCTTGCCGGTCAGTTGGTCGTAACGCCGGTAGTCCCGGCTGTACCAGATATCCCACACCGCGGCCCGGGTCTGTGGGTCGGTGATCGTCCGCCTGATCCGGTCCCAGTTTAAGTTGCGGTAGTCCTCCATCGGCCACCACAGGTAGGTGTAGGTGTTGACGACGGCATCGTTGGTCATGTAAGGTGCCACCGCCTCCCACTGATCGCGCCCGGCGATGACGATCGGCGCCTGCATGGCCTCCCGTGACGGCGTCTCGCCGTAGAAGGTGGCGTTGGGATAGTCCCGCAGATACCAGTACCACAGCGTCGAGCCGTCCGAACCATAGGCGATCTGAATCTGGTTGGGATCGCCGATGGTACGGCGGGAGAGGTTTTCGATCTGGCGCATGGTCTCCTTGACCGCCGGGGCCGAGTGGGCGTAGACCAGAAACTCGGTCGGGTAGTCGTAGGTGGTGTAGCAGAACCGCCAGGCGGTGCGGACCGTCAACAACACCGGCACCATCAGCGCCACCAGCAGCAGGACGCGCACGGCCACCCGCCACCCGCTGCGCCACGCCAGGTACACCAGCCCGGCTCCAAACGCCAACACCCCTCCCAGTCCACCCAGAAACCGCCCCGTCGCGTCCAACTGCTCCAGCGTGTGCCCCGCGAACGGCCCTGCCAGCGCCGCGTCTGTCAGCATCACCGCGGCCATCACCAGCGGCGGCGCCACCAGCCCCAGCAACCACGCCCGCCGCCCCCACACCTGCTCCCAATCCGTCCCCGCGATCAGCCGCCCCACCAGCCACCCCGATAAGAGGATCATCGGCAGCGCCAGGTGAACCGTCAACCACGGCATTCGCTCCCCGGCATACGAGTACCCCACCCAGGCCATGCCCACCCACCACAGGAGGAACGGGAGGAAGGGGGAAGACAGAGGAGAGAGGGGAGAGGAGAGAGGAGAGAGGGAAGAGGAGGGAGGAGAGGACGGAGGATGGAGAGTGGAGCGCTTGGGACGGAGGAGGAGGTAGAACGGGGCGATCAGCGTCAGCAGGAACGGCAGGTATTCGTACAGCGGCACCATCACCAGGTAGTAGTACCACGGTTGGCCACCTCGCTCCACCGCTTGCTGCGCCAGCCAGTACCCCAGCGAGCCCACCAACCCGCTCGCGATTCCCGTCCCGTTCGTGAACACCGTGGTGAAGAACACCACGAATATGGCGTAGTGGATCGCCGCCGCGATGCTCCACCGCCGCCAGTTCCAGACCAGCCCTACCACCGCCGACACCACCAGCACTGCCCCCGTGATCCCGCCCGAGTAGTAGATCGTCGGCGCGTTGTAGTTCAGTGGATCCTGTCCCACTGCCTGGATCAGGATCGGCGATAGGAACGGCAGGCACAGCGTGCCCAGCACCACGATCAGGTCGAACGACCGGAACTCCCGCAGCTCCTGCCACGTCCCGGCCAGCACCAGGGCCGCGGCGGCCACCAGCGCCAGCCCTGCCACCCCACCCCCGGCGATCGACCACCACTCCAACCCCGGTTGCTCCTCCACCCGCCGCAGCAGCCCCACGCCCAGCAGGCACAGCCCGGCCACCGTCACCGCCAGTAGGATCAGAACCGCCGCCTTCCAGCTCTCCTGGGCCCATTCCCGCCGCAGCGCCTCGGCTGCAAACAGCCCCACCAGGAAGAGGCCGAAGATTGCCCCGTAGATGAAGGCCACCTCCTTGGTGGCGAACATCAACGATACCCCGGCCGCCATGGCGTACAGCCACCGCTCCCGCCTGTCCCGCAGGTAGGACAGGATCGCCCAGAACACAATCAGCGCCCATAGGATGATCGGAATGTCGTGCCGGATGTAGCGTGAGTAGTAGGCGATCGACGGCGAGATAAGGAGCAGGAACGAGGTGACCAACGCCCCCGCTCGTCCCAGCCAGCGCCGCAGCAGGTAGGGAAAGGCAACCACCGCCACCCCGATCAGCGCCACCGGCACGCGGGCGCTGAAGTCGTTGTCCCCAAACAGAAAGTATGACAGCGCCGTCGCGTGGAACAGGAACGGCCCGTGCATCAATGGGTTGTGTTGGAACCCATAACCCGCGTATAGATTCCAGGAGTACTTGGTGTGGATGCACTCATCGTGGCTCTGCACGCGGTCGCCCAGGCCCCACAACCGTGTGGCCAGCGCCAGGACGATCAGAATCAGGTACAAGGCCTTCTCCCAATCCAATTTGATCAAGCTGCCAACCGGTTTGTCCAGTAGTGTCTGTCGCACGCTTCCTCCGTGTCGTATCTATTCTTAGCTCTCCCTCGAACTTGGGAGATCGGTCACTTCGTATAGCCTATTGCCTGGTTCAGAGTGAAATGTTGTTGGATGGATGTTGGTTATTGTGCTTTAATGACTATGCGAAATCCAATAGAGTGCCTACTTATTCGCTGACCGGTTCCTGCTGCCGCCATACCACAGCCCACTGCACGATCTCGGGCTCGACTGGCGTATCCCGGAATAGTAGCCACTTCACCGCCGCGTTGCAGCGCGGTGGCCACTCCCACGTGCACCCGATCTCGACCGGGCTCCAACGACGGCGCAGTACAAAATCCTGACCCTCGAACTCGACGCCGTCGGACACATCTGCCAACCCTGGAGGGTTCGAATCCCGTCGCGTGGTCACCACGACCGATCCCACGTCTTCCTCCAAATCCAGACTCCGCGCAGCGCCGAAATCGCGCAGATACCAGGCCAGGACTGAGTCGGGAGCAGCCTCAAGTGTGAGCGGCAGCGTCGTCGGCAGTCCCGTCTCTTCCCACGACAAGTCGCGCAGCGTCTGCACCAGGTCGCGCACTCCGGCATCCGTGGGCTCACCGGCGATAAGCTCTCGCGGGTCCGCGGGGCGCACGTGGGCGGTCCCCCATCCTATCGCAACCGTGAAGCCAAGCAGCACGACGCCCGTGCCCACACCGAGGGCCCGCAACGCGCCGTGGGCTCTCATGACGAGTGCAAAGATCATCGCCAGCAATATCTGGAGCGCGAGCGCCAATAACGCCAACGCCAGATCCGCCGGGCTCCCCGAAACCGCATAGCGCGCCAGCATCAGGTACAGATGAATCCACAGAATCACCACCACCGGGATATACAAGCCCTCAGTAAGCCACTCTCCCTGTTCCCGCAGGTGCTGCACAATGGATTCCGTCGCGGCGCCGGTGAGCAGTGCCAGCGGCAGCACCGGCCACAGCGTGTCGAGAGGCGACCGCCCCGGCATCAGCGTCAGGAGCAATGCCCCGATCCCCGCCCACAGGCCCAGCAACACGCCCCTCCGATCTTTACGGCGGATCGCATCCGCCAACCCGCCAAGACCGAAGAGTAGTCCCAGAGGCTCATAGAGAACCAGGTGCATGAGCGGCGACCCAACAGAGATGGAACCCCGCCCGAAGCGGGCAAACCAGGCCAGCACTCCCCCCCCGATTGCGCCGAACCCGGTGGGGTTCCAGCCCAGGCCGGTGGAAAGCGCCAGACCAACGAGCAAGAACACCAGCAGCAGGTGGCCCAGATGGGGACGCAACCGCTCCCCCATGCGTCTGATTTCACCGTCGGGCCAGACCCCGGCCAGAACCAGCCAGGACAGTCCCAGGGACACCAACAGTCCGTATACCGAGGGGCTGCTCGTCACCGCCACGGCCAAAGCCGCGGCCGATAGCGTGAGCCAGGCACGACGGTCCGTATCGTGAAACCGGACCCAACCTCCCAGGAACGCCATGCCCCCAAGGACAGCTACCACCGCACCATCGACCTGGCGAGATGCAAACAGGGCTGTCGGGGATAGAGCCAGGTAGAACCCGGCCGCCAGCGCGCCCAGGCGCCCGATCCGTCGTCGGAAGAGCCAGGGGACCAGCGCCAGCGAACAGCCAAACAACGCAGGCCACAGGCGGGCCAGAGCGTCACTCGCCCCAAAAAGCGTAAACAACAGCGCATTCATCGTCAGCAGGAAGGGGCTGTAATCGGCTCCCGGCAATCCCTGCCCGGTCACAGCGCGCCACGCGAGCAACGCCTCGCGGGCTTCAGCCCCACTGAGCGGAGCCGCGTCGAGATTGACGAGTCGCAGCACCAACGCAACACCAGCGACCACCCCCCACAGCGCCACCTCGACACTCAGCGGAGACCGACTGGTCGACTTGAGGTTTTGGATTTCAGATTCTGGATTTCGCCCTTGGTCATTTTTCATTGGTAATTGGTCATTTGTCATTGGTCATTGCCATAGATCGTCACGCCCCCACGATCGTACACGACGTCCAGCAACCCGGCGAACTTCGCCAGACCGGCGGCCGGATAGCGTGCCCGCTCGACGGGTCCCACGTAGACGTACCGGACGCGATACTTCTCCAGCAGGGGCAAGACCTCGCTCAGATCCACACTCGTGTACAGCGTCTCAATATCCGGTTCGCGCCGGGCCTGCTCGTCGTAGCTCCCGCGCCACTGGTGTTCGTGACCCGCCCAGCCCAGGAGAGTCGGCAACCCGGTCTGGGCAGAGACGCGCCCCTCGTAGACGTAGGCCCGGTAGCCATCGCCGGGCGCCTCTAGAATGACCGGCGCGCCGGTGACGTTTTGATTGAGCCAGGCGATGGCAGCCGTGTCGCCCGGCTCCACCTCGGCCAGGTAGGCGGTGCCATCGAGCGTGGCAGGCCCCCCGTACTCGCCCGCGCGAGCCGGGATGGCCAGCGCCGGGTAGACCAGTCCGGCAACGATCAGCAGCGCAGCGACCAGAATCACCCACACGCGCCTTCGTCGGACGAAATCCGCAAGCGCATACGCCCCGGCGACACCCCACATCACCCAGGCCTGAAAGTAGAACTTGAAGACGGTGTTCATGCGGGTGCCGAAATTGTCGCGCAGGTATACGTACTCGACGCCCAGGGTCAACAGCGCGCCGGTCGCGCACAGGAGGAGGACGATGCGGGCCGGAGACGGCCCGTCAGCCGAAGACGGCCCGTCAGCTACAGGCACCCCCGCAGCGGTCGGGGCGTCGATTGGAGACGGGAGGTCGCTGCGCACGACGGCGAGCACAATCGCGACGAGCAAAGCGACCAACCCGAGCGCAGTCCAGGGATTGAGCAGACGGTCCACCAGACTTTGCGCAATCCGGGCAGGCGCATCGGCTACGTCCTCCAGCCCGGGGATCGGGCCACCGCGCAGCCAGGCCGCCAGGTAGGCCGCTGGCCCCTGCGCCGGGACCACGCCCCACTGAATGAGGAGCACGAACAGAAGCAGCACCAAGAACAGCAGACCGAGGACGCCCAACGTCACAACCAGCGTCCACCGGGCCACCTCACCGGCGCGCACGCCAGCCCGCCGGGCTTGCCCAACGACGAACGCAGCCACGACGAAGACCAGCGGCCCGAACATCACCAGGAACTGCGGCAAGCGGGTCGCGTTGAACAGATTGAGCAAGATGCCCCCCGCCTGGGACTGGAAACCCAGCCAGAATGGCAGGTAGAGAAAGATGCCGGGGATCAGGAGGGCAAAGAACAGAAGAATCAGACGTGAAACGTGAATCGTGAAACGTGTTGCGTGAAACGTGTTGCGTGAAACGTGTTGCGTGTTGCCGAGACGGGCGAGGGCGTAGGAGGCCACGACGATAAACAGGTAGATCGGGAAATCCCAGGTATTGAGAAAGCCCAGGCCGCCGAGGCAGGTTGCGTACACCAGCAATTCCCACGGCTGCAGGGGCAGTGAGACCGTCCAATGTAGTAGTTTCAGATTCCAGGTGTCAGGTTTCAGGGCAGCAGAGCGGTACAGGTTCAGCGCCAGGGCGATAGCGAGGAGGCCAAAGGGCAGCGCGAGGACGTGGGGATGCATATCGCCCAGTGTGAAACTAAACACGGGGAACTCGTCGATCACGTGCTGCTCCGCTCCCCAGGGTGTGTAGTCCTGCAGCACGCGGGAGGCCTGCCACCACCAGAAGAACCGCTTGGGCACCCAACTGCCTTGGGCAAAGGGGACCGGTGGCTCGTCGAGCCGACTCACGTCGAGCCACGCCCAGAACGCTGCCGAACCAATACCCCTGGCGTGCAGCACCTCGAGCAGCCCCTCCAGGTTGCCCATCACGGCCACCAGCAGAGGCCCCAGCAGCGCAGCCCCGAATGTGCCGCTTCGCTTCCCTTCATATTGAAATGTGCCGCTTCGCTTCCCTTCATATTGAAATGTGCCGCTTCGCTTCCCTTCATATTGAAAT
>Ga0180438_10004355_pt1 | contig 20444 bp, 21 predicted proteins | sample SS_ome_12_FD_132455 | JGI IMG/M metagenome (GOLD analysis project Ga0180438, IMG submission 132455) | Hypersaline lake sediment archaeal communities from the Salton Sea, California, USA - SS_3_D_2 metaG | ecosystem: Environmental > Aquatic > Non-marine Saline and Alkaline > Hypersaline >... | reverse complement strand
TCGTAGGTGCCGCCGCAGGCCACGGTGTCCGCAGAGTAGTAATCGTCATGCGCCGGATTAGAGCAGGCGTTCGCATAGCCGTCGTTGTCGGTGTCCTGGAGGACATGGAGGTCCGCCGCCATCGCCAGCGCGGGCCATACCATAAACAGTATGAACAGGAGTCGGCGCATTAGCCGTCACCCGGCACGTTGTCGGCATACTCAAAGCCGATGACCGGATTGCAGAACTTCACCGTCCCGGAGTTGACGGTGTAGATCTGAATCCACGCCTGGAGCGGGCTTGTGTCATCGGTCAGGGGCGTGATGGATGGCGCATACAAGACGCGCCGGCCGGTCGCGGTGTACGTCGTACCGGAGTCTGGACACGAGCCGCCATCGCTGTCGGCACACACCTGGATGCGGTAGCGTGCCCCACCGCCGCCGCTGAGGGTTGATGTGATATTCATATCTACCGCGAAATACACCCGTGTCCGCCGGAATCCGTTCGGCAGCGTCGGGTGGGCCTCGACATGCAGACGCAGGACGCCCGGCGTGGACGCCACGGCATCCACGTCCATGCTCAGTGGCACTCGGGCCGCTATCCCGGCATTATCGAAGGCGGTGGTGGTCTGGGTGTCGTTGTCGCAGACGAGCTGTGACGTCATGACGTCAGTGCCGCCCGTGTTCGGCGTAGCCTCGGCCCGCTCGTCAAGCTGGATTGTCACCGTGCCGGTATCCGTTGAGCAGGCCACCCGGTCAATGGTCACCGCCTGCGGATAGTAGAACTGAATCAGCCCATCGTCGGTCAGGTTCGGGTCCAGCAAGACCGCGCTCTTAATGGTCGTGTAATAGGGCGTGTCGATGTTCGGGTCGTAGATGGGATATTCGTAGTCGTAGAACTGCTCCACCGTGGGCTTGAACGCGATGGCATTGGCCCCGAGGTCGTCATCCGTCACGGTGACACAACCATCCTCGTGCCAGGTGTAAACGCTGGACGCATCCGCCTTCGTGGAATCGGTCACGGCCCAATACAGCGGCCGGTCGATGCCGGTCTTCTGGCTGTCGATGCCGGCGGAATTGGCGATGAGGTTGCGCCGCGTTGTTGCTCCGCCAATCATGCTGGCCGCCTCAGCCAGCGTCACGAAGCGCACGCCTTCGGCCTTCAACGTGTCAATGACCGTTCCCAGGTCGTCATGATGAATGTTGAGTCCGCCGTTGCCATGAATGCCAAACACAGCGACACAGGCCCGGTCATTGTTGGCTCCACAATAACGCCCAACGCTTTCGTAGTAATCAATGGCGGCGGTGTTCCCGCTGCCGGCCCCGCCCGTCGCCGGCCCGAACCACGCACCCATGTTCATCGGGTCGCGGTGCGGGTACAGATCCACATGATTGGTATTGCTTCGGCCGAATTGATACCACAGCGATGCAATGACCGGCATCGGCACGCCGTCCGTCGTGTTGCCGTTTTCCCCGTATGGGTAGCAGTAAGTAACCGGCCGATAGCCGTTGGCATTGGTGGCGAAGTCATCAATCGCCTCTTCCATCTCAGCCGTAACCGTGCCGCTGTCGGTGCTTTCGACATGCGTGTGGTCAACGCTGTGGTCGGCAAACTCATGGCCGTCCGCAATCATAGTGTTGACCTCGGCCCAGGTCAGCTTGCCCGCATTGCCGATGGTATTGGTATTGATGCAGAAGGTCGCCCGCACGTTGCGGGCATTCAGGATGGCACGATAATCATCGTACATCTCATCGTTGCCGTCATCGAACGTGATCGCAACGTATGCCTGGTTGTACCGCTGCGCTGCCGCCTCGCTGCGCGTGACCAGTGTGTCGATGGGCTCGCTGTCTGTGGTGTTCTGCTGTCGCAGCCCATCCGGTCCGGCATCGATGGCCCAGTTGTCGGAGTCGTCCTCGGTGAGGTTCAGGATGTCAGCAATGGTGGCGTCGTCGCCAACAACCAGATCATCGTCCATCGTGACATCATCGAGGGCGTCCACATCCACGGCATATAAAGTTTTCCAGCGCAGATAGTCGCGGCCCAGGTCATAGGTATTGTTTGTTTGGCCAGACACGCCGCCGGTCCAGTATTCGACGGAAGGGGCGTTGCTGGGGAGAATCCTCGGAATCGCGCCACCGCCGTCAAGATTGAACGGCGTGGTGGCGGTCGTGCCGGTCGGCAGGGTCGCCGGGCTCATGGTCACCCAGGTGGTGCCGGTGCCGCAGCCGTAGGTGGTGACCTTGCCTGCCGCCGTCACCAAGCAGAACTCGCCGGCCGTGCAGGCCCCTGTCGGCGGGTCGGCATTACAGGCGGGCGGGAGCAGCTCCTCCGCATCGACCAGATTGGCGTAGACCTGGGCGACCTTGTTGCTGGCAGACCCGAGGCCGCCAGTGCCGTCGCTGGTCGGGTAGATCGGCGCGTCGATCCAGTACGCGATGGGCAACCCACCAGACCACGGGCCGCCAACGGTGCTGTACTGGACAGAGCCGCCGCCAAGGTCGTAAGTGGCGGCACAGACGCGGACCTTCGTGTAGATGTCAGAGCCCGAGGTGTTGGTCTCCTTGCAGATGCGGCCGACATTCCCGGCGTTGCAGGTGAAGCTGTCGCTGTCGCAGTCGGGGATTTCCATCTCCTCGAAATTCTGGCGGGCCGTGAAGGTGCGCTCCACCTCGGTGAGCTGCTTTTCTGTCAAACCCCGCACCTGCGCCGCCACCTCCGGCGCGAGCAAGGCCAGCAAGCCGTATGTCACAAACACCAGCCCCAGAATAACCAACCCCGCCTTGAGTGCCTTCATCGTCTCAGCCCTCTGTGTAGTCGAAGGAGACAGCCATCTCGTCCACGGTCCCGCCCTGGGCCGTCGTCACCACCCATACCCATGAATCGGCCGGCACCGTCGCATCATCCAGCGTGGCATCCGTCCCCGTGGTGGTACTGGTCACCGCCGCGCTCGCCGTGCCCGTGTTGGGTGAGCCATCGCTGCGGTCGGTGGAGTGCATGACCTGAAAGGTGACCGACGGCGTGGCCGAACCCACCAGCACCGCCCGCACCTGCGTCAGCGTGATGGCACGGCCGGTGAAGAACGCTGTCACGTTCTCGGAACTCCCCGGGCTGGCGAGATGGATGCACCGCGACAGCCAGGGAGTCTTCCAATCGAGATTGAAGCCGGCCTCATCCGTGTCCACCGTCAACACCTGGCCGTTGCTGCCCTTCGGCAGCCTCGCCGACAGCGCCCCCGTGTGGGCCATCAGGTCGCCCTTGGTGGTCAGGGGGTCTTTGTCCTGCCAGAGCATTCCCTGCCCATTCGTGGCAGCGGCGTTGGCCTCCAGAACCTGGCCGTCATCACCCACCGGCAGGCGGCGCAGCCGTGTCCCGTCGTGCGCAACCAGGTCGCCCAGCGTTGTGGGGCCGGAGTAATCAGATGGCGTCGGGTTGCTCATGGCGACAGGGAGTTCTCCAGAGACCTGAAGCTCATCCAGTCGAACTCGGCGTATTTATCCACGGCGTCGTGGTCATAGCGGCACGCGCCATAAAGCAAAACCGTGGTCGGCAGCGTCAGCGTGTGCGTGGCGACCAACGAGCTGTTGATGTAGAAGTTCGCGTCGGTGTCATCAAAGACGATCTTCAGGATGTCCCAGGATGTGTAGTTCCCACTCTGGTTGTCGGTGGTTTCCCGCACCGTGCCCGATTCCACGGTCACCGCCTTGTAGGTATTCGCGTTCGTTCCACGCTGGAACATGACGCCGTTGAGTGCGCCGGAGAACGCAATGTGACTGAGGCAACCGAAATATGGCGTTGCGTTGGCGCTGTGTTCTGTCATCCGCACTCGCGCCTCAAAAATCATCGGCACCCTGTCGGCACGGCGGCGCGGCGCACAGTAAATGGTGCCGCCCGCCGTGGACGTACCAGAACTGCCGATCTTGACGAAGTGGTTGTCTTCGTCGTGGGCTATCGTCGAGCCGTTGTTGACTCGGCCAACCTGATACCGCTCCGGGGTGGTATCGGGAAGCTGGCTGAAGTGGTCCCAGACATCATCGCCGCGGGTCCAGGCACTGAAAACCAGCGCGAGCTGGGCGTTGAAGTATTCCTGGTTGGAGCCGATCTGCTTGCCCTGATCGCTGATCGCGGGTTCGCCCTCGGCGAAGTCGCTCTCGGAGTGGCTTTGGTATTGTGTCGTATCCCAGCCAGCCATCTATGTTCCCCACTCGTAAGGCGCGCCCCCATCGGCAAAGTTGCCGGTGTTGGGCGACCAGTAGCCATACTGCTTATCCGCCGCCGCCGCACTCGCGTAGACCGGGGCCGCATTGGGCGCCCAGTAGAGTGGCCGGCCGACCGCGAGGCGCAGCCGCAGCCACAGCTTGACCAGGCCATTCTCTGGATCGCGCTCCAAGCTGGTCACGTAAAACAGCGCGTCCGTGACCCCCATCGCCCCGGCGTCCAGGTCGTAGATGCCGGGATGTGTCAACTGCACCAACGTGCCCACGTCGGTATCCTGGAGCTCCAAGAAACCCTCGACCTTTATGTCCTCAGAGGGATTGGCGAACTCCATGGCATACTCGCTGGCCCGGCGCTCCATGAAGCGGTCCCAGCCAAGGTCTGGATAGCCGAAGGCGCGGGCCGCCGAGCCGTAGAGGCCGAGCGACTGCACCTCCATCAACTTCGCCTTGCCGTAGCGTGTTTGGCTGCGGGCGTGTGCCTTTTCGATGTTGGTGAAGAACTTGTCATCGCCGGGACTCCAGCCGTGGCTCCAGCGGACGTTGTTCTCGGCCTCCGGGTAGCCCCGGTCGAACTCGGGCACCGAATCCAAAACGACCTTCCCGGTGATGACGGTCGGGCTGGTAGAGAACGCCGGGTAGCGCCGGAGCGTGACCTTGCCGGCGGTCGTCAGGCCCAGACGCACCCCACAGGCCAAGAACTCCTGGCGGAACAGGTCCAGTAGCGAGTCGATGGCAGCCACGCCGTTGTAGATGCCGTTTCGCACGTTTCCGTCTTCGTCCAGCAGCCGCTCGTCACGGATCGCCGTGAAGGCCGCCGTGTCAATGAGGGCCACCGGCACCATGTCACCAAGCCCATCGCCATCACCCTCATCCCAGCTACCGTTGGCCCCGCCACTAGTGGTGGTGGCCAGGCGCAGGAACAGGTCAACGGGGTCCTCTTCGTAAACCCATGCCTGGCGAACCTGGGTCCGGCTAGCAGCCCAGTGTTTGCCCACCGCGCCGACATTGAACTTCCGGCGACTGGTGATGGTGACACGGCTCTGGTCCTGAGACACCACCGCAAAGGCGCTGTACTGGATCAGTTCGGCTTCCTGGGTCTGCTGATCTGTCAGTAAGACATGGCCGCTGCTGCGCCATCCAGCACTGTCCAGGTCTCCCTTGACCGTGAACGTCGTTGTCGTGGCCGTGGCCAGGTCGGCGGTGAGCGTGAAGCTGTCGTCCTGGAAATCCTCGAAGAGTGGGTTGTCAAGGAAGGCCAGCGCCGAACGCAGCCGCACCACAAACCCGTCCTCCTCGCGACCCCAATCATCGAAGAGAAGCCCGATACTCTGGAAGTTGGCCTCCGTCACGTCGTCAAAGCCATACTTCAGCGTGACGTTGGCGGCCCGGAGGGTGCTGTCGTTGGTGCCCAAGAACGTGGCGACGCCGCCGTCTTCGTCTACCAGCAGGCACTCGACCTCGCCGAAGTCGATCTCCCCGGTGCGAAGGTTCAGCTCTGTGGACAGGGCGTCGCGCACCACCAGGCCGGGATTGGCGGCCGATGACAGGTTCTCGTACATGGGGCTGGAGACGTACCGCTGGCTGGAGTGGTCGGGGAACTCCAAGATCCAGACGGGCTTCTTCGTCTCGTCGGCCAGGGCTGTTGCATAGGAGACGGTCACGCGGGCTCCTGCTGTAGCCATTCCCTCGGCGCGACAAAGCGGAGCGTCGTGGAATAGCGGGCCGCCCCGGGCGGGTGCTTCTGCTGGTGGCCGCCCACCAGGACGCACTCGGAGAAGTGGTGGCCCTCGTTCGTGTGGTCGTCCTGGTCCAGCCAGAACGCGAATCGCTTATGCTGCCGCGCCCAGCCCAGGAAGTCCTGGAGGTAGCCATGAGTCGTCAGGCCATCGGTGAACGTGATGTTCTGGATCGTCCCTTGGAAGTCAGTGTACGGGTCGGCCAGCTCCACACCCTCGTAGGCCCCGCCACCCAGGTTCAGGACGGAGCGGAACTGCGGGTTGACCTGGAAGTCCCGGAACTGCGGCTCGTCGAAGACGACCGTGACCCCGAGATGGAGATAGTCAACCCAGAAGTTCGTCCCGGTGTACGAGTCGCCCGTGTTGAACTCGACGCGGATGCCGTCCATGGTGGGCTCATCCAGCACCCGGCTCATCGAATAGGCGGCCCATGATTGCGTCGGGTTGAACGTCTCGGAGGTCGTGTCCAGCTCCGTGGAGCCATTCAACTCGTGGAGCTTCACCTTGAGCGTGTCGTTCGGGTCGCTGTCACACTTCGCCATGAACGTCAGCGTCGCCAGCGCACCAGTCACGGCCTCCCTTGGGTCCGGTGCCCAGGTGATGTCCTGGTAAATGCGGTCGGTGCCGGTGGCCGTGCCCACGAACTTCAGCGACTTCGTGCCCTCGTTGCTGCCGCGCTCATGCGCCGTCGCGTCGTCAGTCTCGGCCAGCCCCGGCGTCGCGTCGGTCCAGCCGGCCGGGAACACACCGTCCGCGCTCGTCTCAAACGACGGGTTCACGATGGGCGCGAGGTTGTAGAGGATTAGCGGGTTGCCCATCAGCGGCCTCCACGCGAAACGCCGCCCACGCGGGCACCGCGAACGATGCGCTCCAGTTGGCGGGCCAGGCGGGGCGGCACGCGCTCATCCAGAAAGACCGCGCCGGCAGCATTGATCTGGATTGTTGGCCCGCCGGTTGGCGACTCGAAGGCCGACAGCGGAATGTCGGTTGCGGGGCCCGGGGTCACGATGGGGGGGGCGATTGGCGTGTTCAAACCGCCCTTCCTGATAAGTCCGAAGGACGTACCGCCAAACGGGATAGCGCCGATGGCCTCTGGCGCTGCCGCTCCACCGCCGAAGCTGAGCAATCCCATGATGGCCCTGAAGGCAAGTGCCTTCAGAATCATCGCCGTTAGCTGGGCCAGCATCGAACGGAACACCTCACCCCACGCGATGTCAGCCCCAAAGGCAGCGGACACCAACGTGTCACTGAAGGTGCCCACGGCATTCAAGGCTTCACCACGGAACGTGCGGCTTACGGTGTCGCCCAGCGTTTCCAGTTGCTCACCGCTGGCGTGCATCTCCTCCGCCAGCCGCTTGCCACCAACGTCAATGAAGCGCCACATCGCCTCTTCGAGGCGGACCATGTAGAACTCAACGGCGGGGAGCTGCTCGTCAGCCAGGAGGGCGATGGGGGCGAAGGCGTTGGTGAAGCCCTCCTCCATGCTGCCCGCCGCTTCGATGATGGGCTCTAACGCCGGGGTGATGCTCTCCAGGAGTGCCCGCGGTCCCTCCTTGTCGTCAGCCGCCAGCCCCAACTTCACCGGCAGAACGAACGGCTTCAAGCCAACGGCATCCCGCATGATGGCGGGCACGCCAGCAGCGGCCGCGCCGATGGCCTTCTTGAACGCCTTCGTGATCTTCGCGGATTCGAGGTTGGCAGCGGCCTCGCCAAAGCGGTCAGCGATGCGACTGAGGGCATTGTCGGTCTCGCTGGTCTCAACGTTCGTCTTGTGGAACGCTATCCTGATCAGTTCAAGAGACTGGGCCAGAGACTTGGTGGCAGACCTCGCGGCGGGCGTCATGGCAATAAAGAACTGGAGATACTTCCCCAGGCTCTCGCGCCGTAGCTGTATCTCGGAGAGCAGGTCGAACGTCACCTCGCCGAACTTGGCAACCCCGATCGTCGCGTCAAAGACGGCATCCGTGAAAGCATCAGCCGACCGGACACCCGCTTCCAGTTCTTTTACGGTGGGACTCAGAACCGTCCCAAGAAGCTCCTGCATGGCGTCCCGCAGGTCTTCGCCGATGGCCTCCTGGAGGTCGCCGATGCGGCCATGGAACTCTTCGAGGCGGCCGTTGAAGGTATTGAGCCGCGCCTCGGCCTGGCCGCCGAAGATTTCCTCCATCTTCCCAAGGGCGGCGTTGAACTTCTCTTGCTCGGGGATGCCCTTGTCGAGGATGATGCCGTAGCGGCTGAGGGTGCTGGTGTAGCCCGTAGCCGCCTTCGCCACGAGGTCAAAGGCCGTCTCGACGTTGCCGGTGACGGCGGCCATGTCCAGCGCCGCCTTCGTGGCCCGCTCCAGGCCCTCGCCTTTGAGCTTGCCCATCGTGACCAGGAGGGCCTGGCCCTTCAGGATCACCTCGTCGCCGACGCCCGTAATGTCCTGAAGGCCCGACGCCATGTCCTTCAGCGCCGGGAGAACAGAGTCAACGCTGTCGCCGGTCAGGCGGATGGCCTGGGCGAGCTGCATCTCCGCGTCTTGCTGGACAGCAGCAGCGTTGACCGCCGCCTTCATCGCGCCGACGAGCTCAGTCCCGATCTTCTTCGCCGCCAGCACGGCAGCCGCAGCGGCGGCAGCGCCCATCGCCGCGAAGGCCAGGCTCACCTTCTTAATGGTGGGCGTGGACTGATCCACCGTCTTCAGGTGGGCGTAGATGTTCCGCTTGACCACTTACCGCCTCATCATCTGCTGCACCTTCGCGTGCATGTCAGCCCGCCACTTCGCTTCTTCTTCCGCCCGGCGCCGCGCCCCGAGGTAGGCTTTCAGCACGGCCATGTCCAGGATCGCCCCCTGGTACTCCGTCAGTGTGCCGAACCAGACGCTTGGCCGTTGCCCGAACTCGGCGGCTGCGAGTCCCCATCGGGCGAGGGACTCTGGGTCGCTGACAAAGGGCCCAGCACATCCTCGGCGGCCAAATTGCGGTCACGGATGATCTCCGTCACCAGGTTCGTCAGAATGAAGATGTCCCGGGTCGCCAGGTCGCCGAGGATGACGACGCCGGCCGCCTCCATCGCCTTGCGGACCGCCACACGACCTTCAATATCTTCGGCCGTTAGGCTGTCGCCCTCGATCCCGAGGTCTCGCGCCGTCATGCGCGGCGAGACCGCGCATTGGGCGATGAGCCGAAGAGACGCCCGCTGGATCGCGGTCAGGTCCTTTTCCGTCTTCTCCTTCTTCTGGTGAAGCCGCCGAACCTCCTCAAGAATCGGCTCGGCCTCGATACTCGGCTCCCGCAGCACCACCGCCAAGCCACTCGAAAGAGTGACCTCCCGCTTGATCTCCTGCATACTGCACCCCCACTAGATGACGGTCGCCTGGTCGTTCACCAGCACGCACTGGATGTTTTCCGTGGCGTCCGTGTCGTAGATAGACGTCCATCCGAACGTCGCCTTGAGCCGGTTGCGGCCCTCCAGCGGCGGTGTCGGCGGCGTCGTCAGTTTGCACTTGTTCTGGTTGATGGTCAGAGAGTGGGTGCCATCGTCCATGATGATGGCGACGTCCACGTCCGAACGATTTTTGAAGATGTTGTACTCCGTCATGTCGTCGAACCACATGACACACTCGCCGGTCACGCTCAGGAATCCATTCTCCTTCGGCTCCTTTATGAAGTTCACGGACCCCGCCCCGAAGGGCTCATCGGTCGGGAACTGCACGTTCAGGCTGACAGACTCGACATCCATTGCCGACGAGTCGAACTCCACGCTCAGGTCCTTGTAGAGCATGAGGTCGTCATCGGGGTAGGACGGCGTTGCGGGGCTGGCGGTGTTGTCTTCCGTTTTGCCGAAGAACGAAACCGTCCAGACCGGCGAACTGCCCGGCGATGCCGCCAGCGAAAGGCCGATGACCTTGCACCCGGCATACCTCCAGTTGAGCGTGCCGTCAGCCCGCAGCATCTCCAGGGTCAGCCCGAGACCGATGCGCCCGGTCGCCGGGATGCCGGTGGAGCCGGGGAAGGTGTGGGTGTACGGGCCGGACCCGGTATCGTCCACGTCCCCGATGAGGTGCTTGAGGATGACCCCGATGTCCTGGTAGTTCCCCTCGATGGGCACGTCACCACGGATGGCAGACGTCGCTTCCTCGATTCGCCGGATGGACCACGCCCGAACCGAGCCGAACTCCTCCCATGTCGGTTCCTCGTGGACGCTCTCCGCGCCCTTGACGTTGAAATACTTGGTGGGTGCAACGGCGGTGCCGTAGGTAACTTCCTGACCCACCCCGAAGTGCGACTGATCGGCCATCTCTGGTTTCTCCTGGGCGGCCATGCTTGTAGCCGCCGGGTTGGGGTCAGCGTTCCCTTACAGGCTGCCCTTCACGTACTCGTAAGCCACCGCCAGCGTCCCCGAGACAAACATCTGGTTGTGGCTGATGTCCGTGCTGGTTCGCAGTGGCGGCTCCATGCTCTCGACGATGACGTCCTTCACGTTGGTGACGGCCAGGATGGTGGCGGCAGAGTCCTCGACCGCATTGCGGAAGTCATCGCGGAAGTTCCGCAACGCGGTCAGCGGCGACGCTTCGTCCACGAGGAGCTGGAAGTCGTACTTCTGGACGCAGCCCTGGCCGCCCCGCGTGGTGCGGTCCTCGTCCGTCTCCAGCGTCCCCTCCCACAAGGCCACGGCCGGGCACATCGCGTCATTCCACGACACCGACTCCGTGTAGACCTTGATGACGGTGGTGGAGTAGCCGTTCCCCGAGGTGATCGCCTCGGCGTCCGCCACCAGCGCCGTCATCAGTGTGTTGCTCTTCGTCACGGCTCCCTACTTCTTCTCGACGGCCTTCCGCGCCTTGTCGGGCCTGGCGCCGTCGGCCACGGCATCCGTGAACAGCTTGGGCACCACCTCGCCTTCGAGTGGTCGGAGCAGGCCGGCCCGGACGCGGTTCATTACACGCGCCCCGACGTTGACGTCTTCGAGGTCGTATTCCTCGACCTGCCCGACCGAATGCCCGAGCGCGGGGATCAGCCACTCGAACTTCCTGAGATTCTTCTTCGCCTGTGCCTCCGGCATCCTGTTTCTCCTAAGCCACGAGCTGGAACGTCCGCCCCATCAGGCGAAGCTGCTCTTGCTCAGTTCGCTTCAACGCCGGGCCCATGTACGGCTGGGCCTTCGCGCCGGGATGGTCGTGGCCCCAGCCGGGGATGCTGTGCGGACCCGCGCCGCCCTCGACCAGATGCCCGTACCACGCCTTCTTCGTCTCCGGCCCGATCCAGGCATGGACCTCGCTGCCCTTGAGCTTGACGTCGTAGCCGATGGCCTTCATCAGTCGGCCGGTGCGCCTGACGACGCCTGACTTCATCTCCCGCGCCACAAGCTTGGCGGCCTGGCGGGTGTTCGCCAGCATCTTCCGCCGGAACTGCATCTCGGCCCGCGTAAGATGGCGGCCGTAAGCCTTGAGGCCCCGGAAGGCGATTGAGACGCCAATCATCAGAACGCCGTCCCCCAGTTACGATAGGGCGCGAACACGCGGACCCGGGCGTCGTAACACTGCTTGGGACTGAGAAGATTGAGCTGCCCCTCGTCCAGCACCTTCGAGGCGAGCCCGGCCGTCTTCCGGGTGTTGAACGCGGTCACCACCTCCTCGGTGGCGTGCGCCACCAGGCCCTCTGGCAGCGTGGAGAAGCCCGCCGTGTAGACGACTTTCCAGTTCTTCTGGCCCTTTGTAAAGACGCCGCCGATATACTCAATTCGGGCGGGAGCCAGAGAGCCGGTAGACTCCAGGCTGTACTCCAGGCGGTCCTTCTCCTCGAGCTCCGTCAAACTCTCATCCCGCGAGCCATCGCCGGCGTCGGTGTACTCCACCTCGTTGACGCTGGTCACCGACACCAGCGGCCCCTGGCGCAGTACCAGCGCCTCCGTCCCGGTGCCGTCGTAATATTCGGTGTAGGTGCCCTCGGCGAAATAGCGGCCGAACGCCTCCTGGATCTCGTTGCTCACCTCCGTGATGAGCGTTGCCAGCACGTCGTCATAGGTGCTGTCCCCGTCGGCGAACCCCAGGCGCTCCTTGACGCGGGCCAGCGTCGTCAGGTCACGGTCAGAGGACGCCGATATCCCCGTCGTGACGTCGATGACGTAGACGAAGCTGCCTTCTGCGCCAGCTGGCTCAGTCCCGTCCAGGCTCCAGATACCCTCAGAACCGGCCGGAACCGTGAAGGCGAACGAGTACCAGCCGGTGGAGCCGATCTCGGCGACGGTGGGCGTGATGCTGCCCTGCGCCGAGCGGTCATCGTCGTAAACCGTCAGGCCCCAGGCCGACGCCGCCTCGCCCGAGACATAACCGTTCCCGGCCAGGTTCTGGAGGCCATGCAGAATTGTGACGCTGTTGCCAGCCTGAGCCCGGTAGGCCATGGATTACCCCCGTCGCCGCTGTCGCCTGGCACGTCCCCGCTTGGAGACGGCCTGCTCTTCCGGCTCTGGGGCCTCAGCCGTCTCGACCTCCGGCTCCGGGGCGGGCGTGGATGATGGCGCGGGCTTGGCCGCAAAGATCACGCGCGCCGTCACGTACTCGGCGGCGCCCTGGCGGACAGCCTGATCGGCTTCGGCGTCGGACACCTCAACCACGGCGCCAACCTGTTCCACGCCTCGCGGACCCGCCGCCAGCGTCTTCCGTTTGATCGTCTTCATGCTTGGCCTCCTATGCGACGATGACCACGAACGCACCGAGCTTGCTGTCCCCACCGCTGGCCACGACGCACTTGACGCGCTCGTTGGCGACCACGATGTGGTCCTCTACTGGCTCGCCGCCCGCAGCGTAGAGAGAGGCCACGCCCGCCGTGCTGTGGGTGGCCTGGCGCGGCGCGACCGTCTTCGACGCCGTGACGTTTTCCTCAACCCAGATGTTCTGGGTGGTGACCTCCGAAGTGATCGTGAAGTCCACGGTGTCCGCGAAGGGCGTGGTGCCGTCCTTGACATAGGCAACGGCGATGATGCGGCCGGTCACGACGGGCGTGTAGCCGGTCGCATCTCCGCTGGCGTCGGTCGTGAGATCGACCTGATGACGTTCGACGTACATGGCCGACTACTCCTCGGCCCAGGTTCCGACGATGGACGTGATCCACCAGCCGTCCACGCCGTCGCCGACGATGGTCACCATGTCGCCCTCGGCGTCGGTGGCGGCCGTGTTGATCAGGTCCTTGTTGTCGGTGCTGGCCTGCCCCCCACCGTGGATGGCGTCCGCCGCCGCCGGGCTGATGCTCAAGCCCGTCGTGGTGGAAAGCGTCTGCACGATGAACGTGTACGTCAGGCCGGCTGCCGTGGAGGGCAGCGTGGCCGTCACGTCGGCCGCGTTGACGATGAAAATCTTGCCGCTCTCGGCGGCGGTGACGGTGAAGTCGTCCGTCACGACCTCGACGGGGCTGACGTAGGCCCCCCCGTCTTCCTGGGTGATCTTGCCGCCAGCCGCGATGACGAGCTCGTCACTGCCCTGCTTGCGATAAACCTTGGGTTGGTAGGTGGCGTCTGCCATGGTTGCTCCGTTGGTTGCAGCGCGGGGCGGGATTCGCGCCCGCCCCACGCCTAGTCACTCAAGACACGGAAAGTGCTAACTTCCGACCACGGCCACGGCGGTGGCCACGGTGGTGGTGCTCTGGGTGATGGGGACCTTGCTGCCGCGGTAGCGGATGGCAATGGTCTCCCCGAACGCGATGTTCGCCGTCGCACTGGTGATGGTTCCCTGGACGTACCTCTCCCGCGGACGGTAGACGTCCACGATGAGCAGCATGGAGTTCAGGTCATCGTTGGCGGCGCTGGTGGCGACGGCCGCCGCGCCGGTGATGGCGGTCATGCCGGTGTCGCTGTTCGCCGAGTTCTCCTGGGCGGTCAGCGTTGCCACGCCGGTGTCCGCGCTGTCGGTGATCGTGACCATGAACATGATCCCGTCCCATCCCGACATGTCGAAGATGGACGAGTTGTCATCCGTGTTGCTCGCGGCGGTCACCGCAGCGTTGGCGAAGTCGATGGCGCAATTCTTGAGAAGGCTCTGCATGTCAGTCTCCCCTTACGCCAACTTGACGCGGGCAAAAGCCTCGGCCAGGACGGGCATCCCGTCCGTCTCCAGGCGGCCGATGTAGCCGTTCTGGTTGGTCGCGGCGTAGAGTTCGGTGAGGACCTGGATATCCAGGCCCATGGCATCGGCGATCCAGTAGTACGAGAAGTCGCCGAGCAGGCCCACGTACAGGCCGGTCGTGAAGGTGTTGGGGGCGTATTCGGACATGCTCACCGGGAAGCCGAGCAGGCGGTCCGGGTCACCCTGGATCACGCTGTCAGTCCAGATGTAGCGTCCGTCGCCGTCCTTGAGCTTGGACAGCATTTTCACGGCGTCGCGGTGGAAGATCCACCGGGCACGGCCCCAGTACCCGCCCTTGAGGCTGTACTTGCACTCCTTCAGCCCGTCGGTAGTGAAGGCGGTCGTGGTGTTGCCGGTGCTGACGTCGCGGGCGGTCCCGATGCCGTTGTCCGAAGCGGTGAACACGCCCAGCGGCTGCTCCGCGCCCGTCCCGGCCAGGAACGCCTTCTCTTCGGTGATGGCGAACTTGTACGCCAGGCGCTCGCGCACCAGCGCCTCGGCCCCCATCAGGGCGGCCCGCAGGAGCTTCCGGCTCACCTTGATGCGCTTGGCCACCGGGTGCGGCTTCAGCTCCCGCTTCCCGAACGCCATGGTGGAGTCTTCGCTTCCGGTGCCCAGCTCGGCGGTCCAGTTGGAATCCGCCGGGTCGGCGTCCAGGGAGGGGATGCCCAGCGACACGGCCTGCGTCTGCCGCACCGTCGCCAGCGGCCGGATGAAGACCTGATCGTCAATGCTCTTGATGAGCTGGGCGACGAACTCCTCCGGCGAGGTGATGTATCCGCCCTCGGTGTCCGTGCCGGCCGACAGGGCACGAAGCTCGCCTTCGTACTTGGGGTCCACGAGATGCCTGTTGAACATCTCCCGGTACTCCGGCGAATTGATGCCCTCGCCGCGCTGTTCGGCCTCGGGGTCGTTGTCGCGGCCCGGCAGCGGCTCGTCATCGGAATCGTCGATGGACCGCTCCAGGTCGCGCTCCTCAGCCTCCAGCTTCTCGGCGCGGGTGATCTCCGTCTGGAGCTTTTCGGCATCCGCCCAGAGCTTGCCGTACCGCTCCTCTTCGTCGGAGTTCAGCGTCGCCCGCCCGTCCTTCTCTGCAGCATCCACGATGGAGCGGCAGTCGGCCAGGAGTTTGGCCCGCTTCTCTCTCAGTTCCAGACTCTTCATGTGAGTCTCCGTTGTTGGGGTGCCGTGCCGGGGGGCCCGTGTTGGTGGGCACTACCGACAGGCACAGTTGTGCCATCGGCAGCATGGGCTGGCGGTTGCGCCAGTGGGGCGGGCTACCTGTGACGACTGCCGGATACGATTGCGTCCACTCCCCGCTGGGAGACAGCCGTCACGCCTTGGGTGCTACGTCATGTCAAATCAACTACCGGGCCTTGCACCCGTCAATCGCTTTCCTGGATTACACGGCCTCCGCGATGTCCACCTCGCGCCGGGCGAAGTCCACGGAGCGGCCCGGCGGCTCGGGCTTGTTCTCCTCCCGCCACGCCTCCAGCGACCGCAGCGCCACGTCCGTCTGCGGATACGCCGGGAAGGCCACGCCGGGAGAAACCTCGTGGAGCGCCCGGAACTCGTGGATCGTCCGCAGGGCCGGCTCACCATCGCGCCCCTCTTCCCACTCGTCACGTTCCACCTCGAACGCGAAGCTCGCGCCGGTCACGTCACCACGGCGGATGGATTCCATGCGGTCCCGGACCCATTGCGCGGCGGGGGGCTTGTTGTTGAAGGCCAGCCCCCGCTCGTCTTCCTGGAGCTCCAGCGTGCCCGCCGAGGTCCGCCCCAGCACCAGCCCGGTGTCGTGGTTCCAGAGCGCCAGCACGTCGCCAGTCAGCGCCCGCGCGAAGGCCCCGGGCACAATCTTCTCGCGGAAGCCGCCCAGGTCGCCCGATAGCACGTTGAACACGGCGGCGTGGCCAGTGATGCGGGGCTCTTCGTCGTCCATCTCGGCGCGGATCTCGCTGATGGGAAAGAATCTCTTCTCGATCTTGTTCGGCATGGGTCTATTCTCCTATCCCGGTGCCACGCTGCACATGCAACCCTGGTGCAATGGCGGGTGGCCCACGCCGTGCTTCGTCACCAGCGGCGCGGTCTCGCCGTCCTTGGGGTCCACGGCCCCTCCCTCATCGACGAAGTTTCTGGTACTGGACACGATTCGCCCATCCATCTCGGCGCAGATCGGACAGGATTCACCACTCGCCACCCAGACCAGCGTGGAGATGCCCGCCCCCACCCATAGCGCCCTGGATATTGAAGACTCGGCCTGCACCACCTCGCGGTCGGCGATCTTGTCCGGGCGCTTCTCTTCCCACTCGGACAGCCGTGCTTCCAGCGCCTCGGCGGGGTCCAGCGTCGCGTCCGTCAGGAGCGCCCCGAGCTGCTTCTGGCTGCTCAGGGAGTGCCGAAGGCCGAGCGTCGCGGCGTAGTTCCGGACGAACTGCTGGAGGTCATCCGTCAATTCGCCCGAGCTGCCGACCTCTTCACCCGCTGCCTCCGCAATCTGGCCGGCATAGAGCAAGAGCGCCGGTAGCATGATGTCCCGCACGGTGTCCGGGAAGTCCCGGTAGAATGCCTCCAGCTCAGCCACCAGGTCGTGGACCTCGCGGCCCGACAGCGCCTTCTTCATCGCTCGGCGCACCTGGCGGACCTCGATGCCGACGACCTTTTTGCTGGCCTTCAGGAGCGGGCCGCGGTATGCCTTGCGGAGCCGCTGCCGGTGCTTCACCGACCGCTGGCGCAACGCCCGCTTCTCTGCAGCGCGGTCCTCCGGTTCGGGTTCTGGCTCTGGCTCGGGCTCGGGCGGCGGTGGGGCTGGCGGCGTGGGCTCCGGCTCCGGCAGTTCCTCGTCAATCGGCGACAGGTTCAGCGGGATATAGCGGCGGTCGCCCAGCGGGCCTATGGTGTTCTCGTTCTCCAGTTCGAGAATCTTGTTGACGGTCAGGAAGGCGTTCTGCATCCCGATGGAGTAGCCCTCGAAGCGGCTCTTCTGGTCGCCGCGCAGGAGGCCGTCCACGACATGCTCCGCAAAGTATCGCTGGCGGTCGGCGGGACTGAACAGTTTCCGGTTGTACTCCTGCTCAAACCGCACCAGCCACGGCCGCAGCGTGTCCACAACATGCTCTATCGCCTGGTGCTCGATATTGCTAAACGTGGCGCTGGCCATCTCCTGGATCTTGTGGAGCTGCATCCGGTAGAACCGCGCCACCTCCACCACCTGAAACTTACGGCTTTCGAGCATCTGGGCATCGTTCGGCGGCAGCCCCATCTGCTTCCACGTCATCCCCTCTTCAAGGATGAGCATTTTCAGTTTGTTACTCGGCCCCCTGTGTACCGCCTCGACACTCTTGCGGATATTCGTAGCCGCCTCGTCACCAACCTTGCGCGGGTGTTCCAGCACGCCACTCGGGCTGATGCCATTGGCGAAGAGGCTCCCGGCGGTTGTCTCTGCGGCCAGGCCGATGCCGATGGCCTGCCGCGCCATGCCGATGGGCGAGTAACCGCTGATGCCGTTGAACCCGAGGCCGGGGACGTGCAGAATACTGGCGGCCGGGAAATACTCAGGCTCCCCCTTGCTCGGCCGCCACTCGTAGATCAGTTTGCCGCCTACCTTGCGGGCCAGCGTCCGGTCGGGCGTCAACGGCCACAGCGCCAGGGGCCGCCCCGCACGGTTCCGCTCAATGTACGAGTACGCATTCCCCCACGACAGGACATGCCCAGCCAGGGTCTCGCGGTAGACAAAGGATGTCATCCACGGGTTGGGTTCATTGTGCAGTAGGTTGTGGACGGGGTGTGTTGCCGCCTTCTGCTTGCCGTTCTCCACGCGCTCGTAGACGTTCAGCGGCAGCCCGGCAATGCCCTCAGAAATAACCCGGATGCAGGCGTAGACCGCGCTCATGGCCAGTCCGGTTGTCTCATTGACGGTCACACCCGCCACCGACGTGCCACCCCCGAACCAGTCATAGAGCCACTTCGCCGGCTCCTTCAGACTCGTAATCGCCTGCTGGTAGGTCGCCCGCTTCTCTGCGGCACGCTGAAGTGTTAGGAGGCCCATGTCATCCGCCCCAGATGAAGCCGGCTGCCAACACCGCCAGACCGGCCAGGAAAAGGGCCACCGCCGGCCCCAACCCCCACCACGTCGCCACCACCATTAACCCCACACCCGCCACCTTCAGGACATCCCAGCCGTCGAACGGCAACTTGAACTTCCTGAACTTCCAGCGCCTCATACGACCAGCACTCCGCGCCTCGCGTACACGCTCATCCCAGAGTCGTTCACCAGCGCCCGCCCGGTCGCCATGATGCCCGCCACGATGCCGTCAATCCGCTCGTTGCTCTTTTCCTTGTCGGGCTTTACGTTGCCTGCCGCATCCTGCTTGACCGCTACGTTGTCGGCCATCCAGTTGAGGACCGGATTGTTGCCGTGCCGCAGGCGGCGGCCGATAACCAGCGCCTCGAACTCCTTCGACGGAGCCGACATGCTGGCGAAGCCCTGACCGAACGGCACCACCGTGAAGCCGTCGCCGTCGAGCTGCGTGGAAATCTGCGTCGCATTCCAACGGTCGATGGCGATCTCCCGGATGTTGAACCGCTTCCCATCCTCGTTGATGCGCTCACGGATGACGTCATAGTCGATGACGTCCCCGGGTGTCAGCTCGATATACCCCTCTTTCGCCCACTGGAGATACGGCACCTGGTCCTTTTTCTGGCGCTGTGCCGCCCGCTCTTCGGGAGCCCAGAAGCGACACAGCCAGACGTGGTTGCCATCCTCCAGCGGAAAGTCCATGACCCACGCGCTGATGTCGGTGGTGGTGGACAGGTCGAGGCCGCCGAAGCACGGCATCCCGCTCACGTCCTCGGCGGCCACCGGGGTCTGCCCGCTCTCCGTCCAGGCGTCCATGTCGATCCACTTCGTGGACTGCTGCGTCCACTGGTTCATGTGCAGCCGGAGGAATGTGTTCCGGTAGCCCAGCGATTCCTTGGCCTTCTCTGCCCCGGCCCGGAGCTTTGCCCACTTAGCGCTGACGCCGATGTTCGGATTGGCCTTGACCCAGACCGACTCATCCGTCCAGTCGTCGTCATCGTCTAACGTGGCGATGTAGGCGAAGAGGCTGTCATCCGGGACATGCCCCTCCAGAACCTGGACAGCGCGGTCGTGAATCTCCCGGCAGATGGACGTCCGGTCGTAGCCCGCCGTCGTGATGTAGTAGATCAACGGCTGCCGCCTGGAGCCCGTCGCCGTCTCCAGCACGTCAACCATGTCGCGGTTCTTGTGGGCGTGCAGCTCATCCACCAGGGCCATGTGGATGTTCAGGCCGTCCAGCGTGTCGGCGTCCGCGCCGAGCGGCTCGAACTTCGAGGCCGTGCCTGGAATGTTCAGATTGTCGCGGAAGGGTTTGACAAGACCGGACAGGTCTGGCGATGCCTTCACCATCCGCACCGCCTCGCTGTGCGAAATGCGGGCTTGCTCGCGCTTGGTCGCGGAGCTGTAGATTTCCGCACCGGGCTCGCCATCAGCTACCAGGCCATAGAGCCCGGTCCCCGCGATCTTTGTGGACTTGCCGTTCTTCCGGGCTACTTCCTCGTATGCCTCCCGGAAGCGCCGCGTCCCGTTCTTCCGCATCCAGCCGAACAGGGACCACGTGATAAACGCCTGCCACGGCGACAACTCGAACGGCTCACCCGCCCACTCGCCCTTGGAGTGCCGGAGGAAGCCGTAGAAGTCGATGGCGTGGCGGGCCGCATCTTCGTCGAAGCGCAGCCCGCGCTTGTGGCCGTCATCCAGGTCGCGGACGTGCCGCTCCACCGCCAGGCGCACCAGCCGCCCCACAACAACCGTGCCGGCCAGCACCTCGCGGATGTACCGCTCGGCCGGGTGCTCAGCTTTTCTTCGGCTTCCGGCCATGCAGGTATTCCTGGAAGGCGTCCTTATCCTTCGGTTTCTGGTCTGGCACCTCAAGCCGCGTCCGACCGCTCGGGGTAAGCCCGAACTCTTGGGTAAACTTCTTGATCAGCTCCATCGCCTGCCGCCGAATGGCGATGGCGGGATGCGGCATTGGATAGCCGTTCTTGCCGGTGACGATGACGCGCGGCTCAACCGTCAGCTTCTTCGTCGCCCACTTGAGATCGCCAACCGCCTCGCAGTAGCAGGCGAACGCGGACTGGTCGATCTTCGTCAGTAGGCCCAGGCGCTTCAACTCTGGAGCCACACGATCCCACTCAGCCTTGGCGTCGGCGCTTAACCACTGCGGCCGCGAGGCCACGCCCTGCGGCTTCGGCTCGTTGCGGTTGACCTTCCGCTTGCCGGGGTTGCCGCGCAGCAGCACCAGATTGGTGGGAGTGGGGGCTGGACCCGACCTACCCATCAGGGAAACCCCCGAAAACCCCCGGGGTGGCAACCTGCGGACGGCAGAGGAACAC
>Ga0180438_10004353_pt1 | contig 20450 bp, 17 predicted proteins | sample SS_ome_12_FD_132455 | JGI IMG/M metagenome (GOLD analysis project Ga0180438, IMG submission 132455) | Hypersaline lake sediment archaeal communities from the Salton Sea, California, USA - SS_3_D_2 metaG | ecosystem: Environmental > Aquatic > Non-marine Saline and Alkaline > Hypersaline >... | reverse complement strand
ATGTATGAGGCAGGTACCTCCTCCTCGAGAAGTCCGCTACTTGTCATTATCACTTGAAGCTGATTTGCAATATCATGACTAAGAAGGTCGAGATAGAACTGAACAGTTTCCTCCGCTTGTTTCTGAGCTGAGATTTCAGTGATGACAGCAAAAGTACCTATGAAGTTTCCATTACGATTAAAGTATGGAGTTGCAGAAACGATGGTGGGAATGAGCTCTCCAATCTTACTGGTCCATATCAATTCGTAACTCTCAGAAATGCCAGTTTTTCGTGCAGACACTTTTTCCTTAAAACCATTCATGGTCATTTCTTTAGTGAATTCAATCCATCTCTTTCCGATTATCTCATCGGGTTTGTATCCTAGCATACGAGAGAAGGCTTCGTTTGCATAAACTAGTTCTCCTTTTTCATTATCAATTGCTAGACCATCATTCATAGTTTCGACTAGTAGTTTATACCTTGTTTCAGACTCCTGAAGCGCATCTCTATTCTCAAGAAGCTGTGTGATGTCAAGGAAATGAGCGAATGTCTTCAGCTTTCCGTCGGCAGTTCGGAATAATTCTACCCGTCCTTCGAGAGTTATTTCTCCTCCATCCTTTCGTAGTATACGAAATGAATACACATCAGGTACTTCTTCCCCTTTCCTTCTCTTTTCATAGCGCTCTGCGACAATCTTGACCATATCATCCTTTAAGAATTGACGAAAGTCGTATCCCACAAGATCGTCTACCAGCCCTCCGAAAATTCTCGCGCCTGGCTCGTTAATGTATTCAAGAATATAATCATCACCAATAACTGCGATGCCTTCGTGAGCATTATCCAAAATGAGTTTTAGAATCCCTTTATCACTTGAAAGTTCAAAGAGCTGCTCCGCTTTGTCTGGTATATTTGACTTGCGTTTCCGAGTCCGTTTTTCAGTACCCATCACCGGTCATACTCCAGACTTCTTGTTTTTCTGTAGGGTGTTAATTAGAATCAAGTGTATTACTAAACACCTTGCTCATAAATATCCCGAAAATTGTGGTATTTTTAGTTTCCTAAGATATCACTTTTTCTAAAGGAGAAGAGTAAAGAATTACATGTAGATTTACATACGAATCACTAAGGATTGACCAGATTGAAGAAACACATTGTCATCTTTGAACCATCAGGTCTACGTATTTCGGTTGACGATCGAAGTACATTCCTAGATGCAATAAGGATGATTGGTCTTCATCTGCCATCAGATTGTGGGGGCAGGGGTACTTGTGGGAAGTGCTCCCTTGTTTTGGAGCCTTCCCCGGAACCAGCCTCAGAAGATGCCAAACATATACCTTTGGAGGATCTAAGGAGAGGGATTCGCCTAGCTTGTCAACACCATGTGCAATCAGACACTCGTGCAGTCATACCTCATGTTCGTAAGGATATGAAGATACTAACACATGGAGTTTCTCGGTTAGATGAGTGGGTTCCTGATTCAGGAAATGAAGAGAAGTTTGGCATTGCACTTGATTTGGGAACAACCACATTGGTGGGATATCTTCTCGCACTAGATTCTGGTACCCAGATGAATCAGATTGCGTCACTCAACCCCCAGGTGGTCTTTGGTGAGGATGTCATGTCTAGGATTACCTATGCAATCCGAGAGCATGATGGCGCTCTTGAACTGAAGGAACGAGTCATTACTGAGATTAATGCAATGATTAACTCTCTTGTTGAAACCTCAGGGATAAGAAGTGATAGACTCTCACGATTGTCAATTGTAGGAAACACAGCAATGCACCACCTCCTTTTGGGCGCTGATGTGAGGTCGCTTGGTGCTGCACCATATGAACCCGCAATACGAGACTCAGTTCTTACTTCAGGTTTTGAAATTGGCCTTGCATTCGAACAGATGCAGGTCTATCTTCCACCGAACATTGCTGGATTTGTTGGAGGAGACACAGTCGGATTTATTCTCTCTGAGCGACTGGACTTTTCGGATCAGATAGTCCTAGGGATTGATGTTGGGACCAATGGTGAGATCGTTCTCTCAAATCGAGGGGTCTTGTCCTGTTGTTCAGCCGCTGCAGGTCCAGCTTTTGAAGGGGCGACAATTCGTTATGGGATGCGAGGACAAGAGGGAGCAATCGAGCATGTTTCCATCGAAGATCCGAACAGCGCTCCTGAAATTGCAGTAATTGGTAATGTAGAACCTCAAGGGATCTGTGGTTCAGCAATTGTTGATATTGTCGCAGAAATGAAATGGTCAGGGATTGTAGATAATACAGGTAGAATACAATCAAGCTCTGCTAGGGTGTACAATGATGACGATTTTGGATTAAGTTACGTATTAGTTGAGGATAAGACGACTTCTCGAAAGATATCGTTCAATCAGAAAGATGTTCGACAAGTCCAGTTAGCGAAGGCTGCGATAAATGCTGGGGCTACGATTTTGTTACAAGAAGAAGGCTTGAAGACTAATGAAATCGACTCGGTGATGTTGGCAGGAGCGTTTGGGAGTTATATTCGCCCTGAGAGTGCTCTTGGAATTGGACTACTCCCACCTGTCAAAAGAGAACGTATCATTCAAGTTGGAAATGCAGCCGGAGAAGGTGCAAAGGCTCTTCTAATCTCATCAAAGGCGAGAGAGGTGGCTAGTAATTTTGTTTCGAAAACCAGATACATCGAGCTTGCGGCTCATGATGACTTCCAGTCTATATTCCTAAAATCAATCCATCTGCCATAGGCATTAGATTCCAAGTTCAGGAAACACAAGAGCTTTGACTCTGTCGACATTTGCACGAACAGTATCCCAAGTTTCCTCATCATCCTCAAAGGGGGGTTCTTGTTTGGGAGGATTGTATCTGTATCCAGAGAGGACTGACATCACAACACCAATACCCCACTTGAATGAGTCGTTGGTATAACCACCACCCGCAAGGACTCCAAGACGACCCTTGCTAAACCTATGAGATACATCATGAAAGTAGGAAGCAACAGACCTGATTGCGTCTGTGGTAAGGTTGAGGTGTGCTAGACGGTCTCTATAGTGAGCATCAAAACCCGGGAGCAGGATGATGAACTCAGGTTCATAGAATTCGACAAGTGGAGGTACAATCTCATCAAAGGCGTACATATAGACTCCGTCACAGGAGTCCATTGGAAAATGCATGTTTATTGTGTAGCCGCGACCGGGACCCTCTCCGATGTCATGAATGAAGCCATCATGTGGAAACATCCATTCTGGGTCCTCATGGAAAGATATCTGCATCACTCCAGGGTCATCATAGAAATAGGTCTGTGTTCCGTTACCATGATGTACATCAAAGTCTGCGACTAGTATTTTGTGATATCCGAGATTTTTCAATTCAAAGACCGCTGCAGCCACATCATTGAAAATGCAAAACCCTCCGCCCCAATCAAATTTAGCATGATGAAACCCACCGGTTGGAGAGAGAAAGTGGTCAATGGTTCCTGATGCAACTGCTCGAACTCCAGTAACAGTTGCACCCGAAGTTATACTTGCATTCTCAAAGATTCCCTTGAATCCAGGAGTGTCTATGGCAATCTGACCCTCTCCAGTCTCTGAGATCCTTCTGACTGCATCAAGATACTCTTGGGCATGGATTGTTTTCAACAGCTCATCTGAGAGTGGCTCAGGAGTTATAATTTCAACATTAGGTTGACTTAGAAAATCGTTGGCAGCCAAGAAGTCTCGGACCATCTGGAATCTTCCAACACGTATTGGATGCTTCGTCCCAAAGTCAAAGGTTTCTAGGCGGGGATTCCAGAGAAAACCAACCCTGCACATGTCCGAGTTTCTCATTAATTTTCACCGAATCTGTGCATACTTATATGGCTATGCAACAAGTGTGCATAAGGTGCAGGATAGAAGTTGAAGATTCGCCCAGTTGCAGAGGTACCTACTTCTGCGAATGTATACTCTGTCTATGTTCGCCAAAGGCAGGATGCTAGCACTCAGATTTTCTCTCTTGATTATGGAGACCGCCTTAGAGTCTTTGATGCGAGGGGTACACTTCGGAGCACACGGAAGTGGAGCAGCAAGGTTCGTTGCATTGCAGTTGCAGATATCGAGGGTGAAGGCAAGGATGCTCTAGTAGGCGGGGTGGGAAAACAAGTCCTTGTTGTTGATCATAGGGGTAGCCCTGTTTGGAACATCAAGTTGGAGAGCAATGTAGTTGCATGTGATGCAAGAGATGTTGATGGCGATGATGCAGCTGAAGTCGTTGTTGCATTGCAAAACAATCGGGTAATACTCTATAACGATGATAGAGACGCCATCTTCACAAAGACCATGAGAGAACCCATTGCTGACGTGTGGTTGGAGGACATCACAAAGGACACAGAACTAGAGGTCGTAGTTGCTGACAAGACTGGATTAGTCACTATACTCACAGCAGCAGGATATCAATTGAAAGAACTTCAACTTGGGTCGGATCTGTCAGTCTTTGCAGTCCTCTCATTTAGTGATAGGACTCTCTTCATATCAGGAAACCACTCATCGACACTGAGGATATGGGATCTTGATGGAAATGAGGTTGCTCGATTAGAGGTGGGCGATACTCCAAGAGCCATGGCTACAGGGATTCCAGATGACATCTCAGATGTTGCATTCCTAGTCGTGAGTACTAAGGACCAGAAACTGAGTTTCTGGGAAGTCCAAGAGTCTGGTAAAGTGACTAGGAGCGAGAAGGTCATTCTACAGCAGATTGGTTCGACTAAGACGGTCCTCTACAGAAGAGCCATCAAATGCGGGAACTGCGGCGCTCCAGCATCGCCTGAAGCGAGCACCTGTTCATCATGCGGAGCTCGGTTAGAAATGATTGAGGAGTATGCTGTCGAGGAGTATATCCAAGAGAGCATAGACTCAATCACATCAAAGCACAACAGAATCAAGCTTAAGGAGCTGGACCGCATTCTTCGACGGACGCTTCCCAGACCTGCAGCATATAATATACGCCGTAGCCTTCAAGCCATGATTCAGAGTGATGCTATTGAAGGACACATAGATGGTAACACCTTCGTACGAACTGAACCCAAGAAAAAGATACCAACGCCTTCAAAGGAGGATATTCGGAGAGTGAAAGGGACACTACGAGATATCCTTCAAGGGACTGATACCTTGGACATTCGTCGTCTTGAAAGAGAAACAGGTGTGGATCGTGGAATTCTACGTCGGACACTCATCATTCTCCTTGGTGAGGGATCCATCAAGGGCTCCCTCATAGGGGATGAATTCCTCTTGGAAAAGAAGCAAGACATCAATGACTTCGAGAGGAAAATGCTGGATGAACTGGAAACCTGGAGTGGTTAGAATGAACATCTCAAAACGTATAGTAGTCACATTTGTAACTGTTGCATTGATACCGATATTGGTTATTTCTTCCTTATCGATACTCGCAATAAATGATGTTTCTAACGCGAACGCCGCTGACGCCGCAGAGGAATTGAAAGCAGAAGAACTTGCTAATCTTATGAGACTCTCGAATGACACGGGTCTTTTCATTGAGGAGAGGTGGAAGAATTATGTTGATGGCGTCTATATGATGGAGGCATATTGCGAAGACTTGTTTAATGAGAGAATCAATGCGACTCCAGAGTACAGTTATTATTGGGATGAGGCAGATGAGCCAAACTGGGGAGACTTGGTTTTTGAAACAACCCCAGCTATTGTTGACGCCTATTTTTCCGACTTCATCACATTTCAGACTGATTGCTACTACATGCCGCGATTTGCATGGAATAACAATGATCCTCATGACCTTTCTCCAGGAACACAATACGCTCTTGATGTTTCATCAAATATGGTGAACATCTTTCGAGCACTTCACGAGATGAACGCTGACTATAGATGGCTTTACATGGGATTTGATTTGGGAATTTCAGACCAGCACCTCTTTAGGAACTACCCCTTCGACAACCTCTTCTATTTCCAAGAGGATGATGATGGAAACCCAGTTCCACCTGAAGATGACTATGATCCCAATGTTGAAGAATGGTATACAAATGTTGTAGCACAAGACCCAGGTGATGATAGCATTGTTTTCACTGAGCCATATATTGACCCATCAGTGGGATTGGTAATCTCTATGGGCAGACCAGTGCGTTTTGACAATGGGACACTGATTGGCGTCGTGTCAGCTGACGTTACCATGGCCACTATTAATGAGAAAGTATTGAGTCTCGATGTACTAGAAAAGGGGTACTCGTTCTTGCTTGATCTTAGTGGAGTTGTCGTTGCCCACCCAGACCTAGGTGTATTCGATGACCCGCTCCCAATTGAACAGATTGAATTCGGAAGCACATCTAGCAGCGAAGCTGTAGCATTCCGAAATCTACTAACTTCCACCGTATTGATTGAATCTTCAGGATTAGAGGAATTCGAGAAAGATGGAGAAGTTTGGTATCTTGCTTATGTAAGCGTAACCAATACAGACTATGTGTTAGCAATTATAGTTCCCAATTCAGATGTCGTGGGTCCTGCAAGAGAGATGCTCGATTTGGTTGGAACACAGACACTTATTCTCACCATCGCTTTGGGGGTGGTTTTGGCAGTAGTTGCAGGAGTAGTCACGCTCGTTTCATATCGAAGGGCTAATTCAGTGATTGAACCAATCACAGAGATGACCCGCTTGGTAAACAAAATGGCTCGGCAGGACTTCACCCGCGGTATCACAACAGCAGGAGCGATGTATGAGGAGGTTGGAACGACTGTTGATGCACTCCTCAGTTTTCAAGAGGCAGCTAGGTTTGGTAATCAAGCCTTTATTCGTGGAGATCTCAACCGGGCACTAGCCAATTATCAGAACCTGTTGGAGATTAGCCGAAGACTTCAGATTGATGTAGGAGAGCAGACCATGCTCCTCAACATTGGCAATGTCTTCAGGCAGCGTGGAGATACCGGTAATGCTATGGATTACTATAGCCAGTCTCTGGCGATTGCTGAGAAGTTACTCAAGCAGGCAAAAGAGGATGGCACGGATGAACGAGATGCGATGACAAGAGTAGCCTCCCTCTACCACAACATGGCGCTTGTTGAGATGGATCGAGGTCATGCGGATAAAGCAATGAAGCTGCTAGAAGACGCAGAGGCTATAGACCGAATCCTAAAGAATGAATATGGCCTAGCAAAGCGGTTTGATGCAATGGGACTTGTAATGATGCGAGATGGTCGTTATAGTCAAGCCCAGTCTCGATTTGATGAGGCAAGAGAGATTGCTGAGTCAATAGACTATTCGAGGAGTCTGGCTTACATCCACTATCACGAAGGAGAACTTCATCAAGTTCAAGGAAAGTGGAGAAAGGCGGAGGACGCCTATAACAAAGCAATCTCCTATGGACAGGAAACAGATGAGTTGTGGCTAGTTGTCTTTGCCATGCAGAGACTTGGTGATGTCCTAGATCAGTTGAAGAAACCCAGCCATGAAGTGAGAAGGAAAGCAGAGAAACTCAGAAGGTCAATTATGTTCAGGAAGAGCGTCACATTTGTGATTGATTACTCAGGTAGTATGCAAGCCCAGAACCGGATCAAGGCCGCAGTCAATGGAGCCCTAGAAATTCTACATAGTCAGGTTAACCCTCAGGACCAAGTGTCTGTCATTGTCTTCAACTCATCATATCGAGAGCTTCTCCCACTCACTGTGAAGGGTGATCGTGATGATGATGAGAACAAGATTGTCAAGATACTCAAATCCTTGAAGTATCCTAACTACGCAACCGCCTTCTACGACGCACTTGGAAGAGCTCTCGAGGAGCTCGAGAAAATCGAGTCAAGCGAGCATAGATGGGTGATAGCTCTAACTGATGGTCAGGATAATAGCTCAAAGATCTATTCCTTGGATGTCCTTGAAGGAATCATAACTGCAGAGGACAGGATGAAGAGAAAGAGACCCCTCACAATCGAGGGCTTCATCCGAGACCATCATTTGGATGTCAATCTCCTCATCATTGGAGTGGGACAAGAGCTGAGTCAAAGAGCAGACACTGACAAACGAATAAGATCAAGCAAAACAGGACAACTCATCACTACAGAAGAGCTCTTGGAATCAATCTGCGAAAGAATTCCAGAGGGACAATACTTCTCTGTTGTAGATAGCACGAATGTTAGATTAGACATCGAAAAAGCGTTTGAGCAAGTTGGAGTTCTGATGGCACAAATGGAGGTCGGAGGTACGACTGTCGATTATTAGGAGGTGAAAAGACGATGGTACAATCTACAGCACAAACCAAGAAGAAGGGCAAGTTTCGAACAAACGTGATTCTCACGTTCCTTGTAATTTCCCTTGTGTCCCTTGCAGCCACAGGTTTAGTTTCATTGACATTTGTGGACTTGATTGGTAACTCAACACGGGACCAGAGTTCTATAGCCTTGCAGGAACAGATTCAGACGAATATGGATGAAACCGCGCAAAAGACTGCATTGGTAATCAATCAAAAACTTGCTAGCGCAGAAGGAATGATTGCTGCTGCAGCGGAGGAACTCGAAGCCTTGTTTGCCACTGGATCAACTTATGCATATAGAGAGGTGTTCTATGACCTCTTTTTTGAGGATGACACTGTCGCCCCTGCACCAGCTGATAATCACTACGATCCTGAATATGGACTCAATGTTTCTTGGGACTATAGTAGCTGGTATGTTGCCAATACCGACTCGACAACATATGATGACTATGAGTTGACTAATGCTGACAAACTTGGACGTGTATCAAATATGGATTTCATCTTCAAGGCGATACACAACCAACTTGACTTCAGGTGGCTCTATATCGCTTTTGCAGATGATGGACTTTTCATTAACTACCCAGGTAGTATCTTGGGCGAGCTGACAGATCCAGCAAGACTGGCAAATCCCTATGACCCAAGGGGCGAGTATTGGTATGAAACTATCTGGGATGGCAATGGGGATATGGTGTTCGTTGAGCCATATTATGATGAGTTTGACAATGTACTCCTAATCTCAATTGGTAAAGTTGTGTATCGAAATAGCATTCCATTTGCAGTCATCTCTGGCGACATAACTATAGAAGACATTAGAGAGAAAGTCATCAATGTTCAAGTTCTAGAGAGTGGATATGCCTTTCTCGTTGACTCCAATGGAGGCGTTGTTGCGCATCCAGAGGTCGAAGACGAGGACTATATTCTTGGACTTCCTGACCTTCTTGATGTTGAGGTGAACCCTGACTTCACCCCTGCTTTGACTCAGACTAATGTTGATCAAATCACAAATGTAGCTGAGGGAGTTTCAGGCACCCTGAGATACACCCGTGCTGGAGATGAGAGCATTCTGGTGTTCACACAGGTCGGAAAAGGCGACTACATATGCGTCATATCTGTGCCATTAGAGGAGGTCCTTGAGAGCATACCCCTCCTTGAGGCACGCATTGCTGATCAGAACGCTGAGGCTGCAACCTATATCATACTTGTCACTTTAGGAGGTATTATTATCGCAGGAGTTGTTGCAGTTGCCATTTCGAATACTATTACAAGGCCATTGCAATATCTAATGGACCTTGCACAACGCAATGCTGCAGCAAGGATTAGGGATCAACCCCTCGATAGTGGAGACCTCCAGGTAGATGCGACATACATAGCGAAAGATGATGAGATCGGCGAGCTTGCTCGAGCGTTCCAAGGAATGCTTGACTCCATTCGTGAAGAAGAGGAGTAGACCCCCTACATCTAGAATTGAAAACATAGGTGAATGCATTGGCGGAGAATAACTGGTCAGTGGACAATTCGAAACTAGTCTATGGTGTAAACAAGAACGATCTACACTTTTTGGACATAACAAAGGATGGTGAGCTCTGTCTACTGATGGGCGAGTATTTTATCACATTCAATGAAATCATCCAGAGAATCAAAACCATGAATGGTGAGTCTCCCAGTTATGCATCATCTTTCACACTCCGGGTACCACAGCTTGTGACGTATCAGATTAAGAAATTGAGGGCAGCATTCCAACATGCGATGGATGAACTTGATTACAAAGGGAGATTCATTGGAATCTATCCGGTTAAGGTCAACCAACGGAAGGACTGTGTCACAGCTGTTATTCGCTCAGATTCTGAATATGGGTTAGAGGCTGGGACGAAGGCTGAGCTCCTCCTCATTAAGAAGGTCATTGAGAGTGAGAAGCAACGACCGATTATATGCAATGGAGCAAAAGACCCTGAATACTTGGAATTAATCAGTCAGTGTATGAATGAGGGATATAACATAGCAATATCAATAGAGTCGGTCCACGAGACCCAGCTGATTGTTCAGAGGTTCAAGCCTAAAGAAACAAATCTCATTCTACGTATCAAACCCTATTTGAGTGTGGAGGGACATTGGTCTCACTCCACCGGGAGAGACTCGAAATTCGGGCTCAGTGTACATGATCTCTTAGATGTCGTTGATTTGCTAAAGGAAACTGGGTTCATCAGTTCAGTTCAGACAATACTAGCACATGCAGGCTCACAGATAACAGAGGTTGAATCCTTTGAGAGATTTGGTAGACTCTTAACCAAGATTTATGCTGAGCTAAGGGAGATGGGGCTGACTAATTTGGAGAACATAGACTTTGGCGGCGGACTCGCGATTGACTACACCAGTTCCCAGCCTTCTGACTTCATGTATGATTATGCCAGATTTTTGGTATCTGGGGTGCAGGAGCAGCTCACCGCAATGTCAGATGCATATCCACCACCAAACATAATGATTGAGTCTGGTCGAGGAGTCACTGCTCTTTTTTCCATGGTCATTGTTGAGGCTCTAGAGGTCCGATCGATATTTCCAAACCCTGCGGAAGGATATACATCTCATGAAACTAGAGATGATGAGAAGAGAACAAAAGAAACAATTAGGAAGGCATCATCCCTCAGTGAGCTCAAAGAGATATGGAACAGATTCCATAAGCAATATGGCGGGTTGACCCTCTCTGGAATGGGGTCCATCTTCGATTATGAAATGATCACGGGGATTTTGGAATCTGTAGTTCGTGAGAGGCTTGTTGAGTTGAATCTGAGCTCCTATGACATAGATGGTCTTGTCAGAGATTTCTGGCGTCCAGAGCATATCGTCATAGGTAATTTCAGCGTCTTCAACAGCATCGCTGATCATGTTTTAGTGAAACAACACTTTCCTGTCATTCCAGTACAAGATCTTCATGTAAAACCTGAAACTACGGTTCGCCTTGTGGACATAACCTGCGATTCTGATGGGGAGATCGCACAGTTCTATAGACCTCAGGCAGACAGGTTGTGGTTCACCAAGGACCACAGACTCTTGACAACAACTGATGGCAGAATGGGTGATGGAATTCCAGTGGGCAAGCTAGAGAATGTGAAGGGGTCTTGCTTTGTGTTGGCACTGGCTGGTGCCTATCAGGATGCCATAGAGATGGATCACAATCTGCTTGGAGACCTACCTGATGTTGAGCTGGTGCTTCAGGATCATGGCGAATGGGCACTTTCATGGGTGACCGGTGCTGAGTCAATTGAGGACCTCCTGAAGGATGTGGGATATGCTGATATTGACGTGGATGAGGATCCATACATGTCGGATTGAACGCTCATGAGAGAAAGTACCAAAGCCAAGTTTGATGCTATATGTGCCAGTCTATCTGGAAAGAACGTCCTTGTAGCGTTCAGTGGAGGAGTCGACAGTAGTGTGCTTGCGCATCTCGCAAAGAAGTGTGCTGCAAGTGTGAACCTCATCATCATAACAAGTCCCACAGTACCTGAACGAGAACTTCATGATGCCAGAGAAGTAGCTCGAGAATTAGGACTTGATTTGCACGAAGAGTCATTCAAATGGCTTGAAGAACAGAACCTCTCAGAGAACCTTGTCGATAGATGTTATACTTGTAAACGGGCACTAGCAGATCTATGGTTAGTATATGCTCAGAGGATGGATGTCGACACAGTTATTGAAGGGACCACTGCCACTGAAACTGAAGGATATCGTCCCGGACTAGCAGCTTTGGAGGAGGCTGCTGTAGAGTCCCCCTACCTTCAGGAGGGAATCTCAAAGGCGGAGGTGCGTGAATATGCAAGAGAGAATGGTCTCTCCATGGCTGAGAAACCATCAATGGCGTGTCTCGCCACACGATTCCCCTATGGTACTGAAATATCTCAAGAGCGTCTGAATATGGTTGCGACTGTTGAGGATGCAGTTATGCAAATATTTGGGGTTCAATGCGTCCGAGCCAGGTATCACGGTGATCTTGTACGTGTTGAAGTTGGAGTTGAAGAGCTTTCTAAGATGTTTGACCCAGAGAAGCTAAGACGATTGGATCTCATTGCCAAGGATGCTGGTTTCACCTATGTCACCCTAGATTTGCAGGGATATAGGACAGGCGCTATGGATGAGGGATTGTCTAGCTGATGCAAATCAGTTCTCGTTGTGGTTGTGAGAGAAACTCGCAGCCCTCTCTTGTTATCAGGATGTCTTCCTCAAGACTGACCTGACCATAGTGTTCGGTTGTCACATAGAACTCTAGGGTGAAGACATTTCCTACCTCCACGACGCCCATCGGACTATCCCCGTATCGCTCCCACTTGGGTCCGAGTAGAGTTCCACCATCATGGGCCAGTCGACCTAGCTGATGACCCAATGCATGTTGATACTCCTCATAGCCTGCAGCCTTTACAAAGTCGCGAGCTACTGCATCGACCTCATACCCAACGGCGCCAGGTCTTACAAAATCGGCAGCTGCCTGAATGCCATCCCTGACGGTCTCAAAGGCATCTTGTACCTCTGCTGGTACATCTCTCTTATTTCCGAAGAAGAACATCCGTTGAATGTCCGAGCAGTATCCCCGATATTTAACACCGAAATCGAAATGGAGAAGGTGACCAGCTAGTGTCTTGTTCTCTATCGGGCCTGCATGCCCAAACTGCTTGTATGGCCCCGCATCGACTGCTGGATTGTGTTCCTCTTCCCAAGCACTAGTGACATCATATTCCTTCATGCAATGGTGAAAATAGTCATAGATCTCGATTTCAGTCATGCCAACCTTCACAAAGTTCTTGGCCTTCTCGAATATTTTCTCAGCTATTTCAACAGCCATACGGATCCTTGATACTTCTTCTGTAGTCTTCCGTCCACGGAGTTTTTGTATGTGGTGCTCTGCAGACATTAGACGATTAGAGAACGGAGTATTTTTGAGATAGTCAAGTAGCAGCTTGTGCATACCGACAGTAAGCCCATCTGCAGCAACATCATTCACACTGTAGTTGATTGCTATCCTATTGGGATCCTTTCTTGATAGCTGTTTGATAAGCTCATCACGGATACTTGCAGTGTAAGGAATGACCGTATCGAAGATACCTTTGGATTTCACACCGTCTTTGTCAAAGTTACCAACAATCGCAATCTTCTCGTTCTCTGTGAAGATGAGCGCAGATTGCCAGGTGAGGTCTCCGCCCAAAATGAGTTCGAGAACAGGATCTGCCATTTGTGAGGTCTCTCGGACCCAGATGAGCCACGCATCAATATCTTGTTCTTTGAGTATCTCACATGCCTGCTGTGCCTTTGCTCGCTCAATCTCATACTTCATCTCAATCACCATGCGGCTGAATGACTGCCTTGAGGGAAACTTGCTTCTCTTGAGCCTCCAAAGCCTTCTGAGCATCATCCAATGAGAAACGATGGGTTACTAGATCCTCAAATGGGAACCGATCATAGTTTTCAGCTACGGTCTTAATCCCTCGATAGACATGGAGAGTCCTAGAACCCCAGACGGTCTTGATATCGAGGTGTTTCTTGTTCATCAAGTGGGGATTGATTTCGACACTTCCATGGTCTGTGTATTGACCACAGATTGTGTAGCTTCCACCGTCTCTGACTAACTCTACCCCCTCAGGGATTGCTTTTGGGTTTCCAGTAGCTTCATAGACAATATCTGGACCATGTCCATCTGAGATCTCTCTGAGTTTCTCCTTCCGTTCCTCCAGTGTGGTATCTCCGATGTTTAGTATATCAGTGGCACCGAATTTCTTGGCCATCTCAAGACGGTTCTTTGCCTTATCCAAGACAGTCACTGAGGCAGCTCCACTCACATTTGTAAGGACTGCAATCATCAGTCCAACAGGCCCAGACCCCTGAATTGCTACATGTTTGCCCCAGGTCATTGGACTTCTGAGAACTGTGTGAACAGCTGTTGGCATGGCGCACCCAACTGCACTAGCACCTTCAAAACTCACGTGATCAGGCAACTTCATGATATGAGTCCCCGGTTTGAGATAGAGATACTCAGCATACCCACCGATCAAACGTGGAAACTGGGTCGAATCCATTGTGATTCCATAGACCTTACGATTCGGACACTTCGTGGGAGCATCTGCAATCAAACAGTAGTAGCAGGAGAAGCATGTGTCGGTCACATCATGGAATCCCACACGGTCTCCAACCTTCAGTTCATTCCCATCGAGATCCTCGATAGGTCTAGGTCCAATGGATTCTATTGTTCCCACTACCTCATGTCCAAGAATTAGAGGATATGGTACTCCAGCAAGCTTTCCATGCCAAAGGTGGACGTCCGTCCCACAGCACCCAGCAAGGCCCACCTTCATCAGAGCAGCTCCAGGCTGTAATTCCGGAACTTCATATTCTTCAATAATCAGATCAGCGCTTGGTTTTGGGACAACTGCAGCTCTACTAGTCTTCACCATCAGTGTACTCTCCGATGTCTACTGTACGCAAAAGTGCAAACTTAGATTTAAACGAGCCCGAATAGACGAGGTTCGATAATCAAACTTATAAGAATAAGTTAACAATCGTTAGTTGTGAATTCCATGTCAGATATGGAGCCAGCTGAGAGACTGGACTGTGTGGGGTTATTCTGTCCGCAACCATTGTTCCAGACCAGAGAGGCAATTGATAGGCTAAAGCCTGGGGAGATACTTGAGATGATAGCTGATGATCCTGCCGCGGAGGAGGACATTAAGCGTTTCGCGAAACGAACAGGGAATATTCTCCTGAGCTTCGAACGTCTTGAGGATGGTGTGCAGAGGTTTCTCATTAAAAAGAAGGAGCAATGAAACATGAGTAGTATACTTTATGTGCAGACAAGTAGCGACCCCGAACGTCAGTACTCTCCATTGGTACTAGCTCAGAGCGCTAAGGCAATGGACATTGATGCAAAAGTCTACTTTCTGGGACAGGCGTTGAGGGTCCTCAAGCCGGGAGCTGCTGAAAAAATCAAGTTGGGCAGCTTTCCAAGTCTCAAAGAGATAATGAAGCAGACGATAGAAATGGGTATTCCTATCTATGTCTGTGAGGCATCCAAACAGATGCTCGGATGGGACAACGTAGAACTTGATCCCGACCTAAAGATTGTTGGGGCTGCCACACTCAATGACCTTGCCTTGGAAGCGGACGCGACAATGTGGTTCTAGACCAAGGTTGATGGAGAAATGAAACAAGTCTATCTCGATTATCAGAGCGCAAAACCAGTCGATCCCAGAGTTGTGGAGGGGATGACACAATACTACAGTGAAGCCTTTGGAAACCCATCAGCTCTGCATCAAGTAGGTGATGTGGCAACTGAGGCTCTGGAAATGAGTCGGAAAGAGATCGCCAAGTTCATCAATGCTGATGAAGATGAGATTATTTTCACATCAGGAGCAACAGAGGCAATTAATCTGGGAATAATGGGATATGCTTTCAGAAACAAGAACAAAGGGAATCACATCATAATTTCCGAGATAGAGCACATATCAATCCACAACATAGTCAAGTATCTTGAGAGAGAAGGATTTGAAATCTCAAAGGTGCCAGTCGACCAATTCGGTAAGGTGGACCTTCAAAAAATTGAACGTCGAATCACAGACAAGACAATTCTCATTTCTATCGGGATGGCTAGCAATGAGATAGGCACAATTCAGCCAATTAGAGAAATTGGAAACCTAGCAACTGAGCGAGGTATAGCATTCTTTACTGATGCAGTTGCAGCCGAAGGTCTTCTTCCTATTGATGTGAAGAAAGACAATATCAATCTCATGGCACTCTCCTCAAATGACCTCTATGGGCCTCGCGGTGTTGGGGTTCTATACATGCAAAAGAAATACAGAGTGAACCCTATGATTATAGGAGGAGGTCAGGAGAAGGGTCTAAGGTCGGGAAGTGAGAATGTTCCTGGTATTGTTGGAATGCGTCTGGCAACAGAAATAATGCAGAAAGAAATGAACTCAGAAGTCAAGCGATTTAAGGGATATCGAGATAGGATGATTAAGCAGATTCTGGAGGAAATTCCTGATAGCCACCTCAATGGTCATCCCACAGATCGCCTCGCATCTAATGCCCACGTTAGATTTGACGGGATAGAGGGTGAGTCGATCCTGCTCTCATTCAAAGATCTAGGAATTTCTGTGTCCACAGGATCAGCATGTACATCAAAAACACTCGAGCCATCGCATACATTGATTGCAACAGGCCTTCTGCATGAAGAGGCGCATGGCTCTCTTCAACTTACTACAGGTAGATTCAACACAGATGAAGACATTGATATAGTCCTTGAAGCCGTGCCAAATGTGGTTTCACGACTAAGAGATCTATCTCCGATTTACAAATCCAAATGATGGTGATTGAAAATGAAATCGACAAAGTATAGTGAAAAAGTTCTGGATCATTTCCGAAATCCCCGAAATGTAGGGACCCTTGAAGGAGATGATGTTGCAGTAGGTAAGGTTGGAAACCCAACATGCGGAGATATCATGGAGGTCTACATTCGAATAGATGGAGATCTCATCACAGATGCTAAGTTTAGGACCTTCGGGTGTGGATCAGCAATAGCCACAACAAGCATGACAACTGAAATGGTAAAAGGTATGACACTTGATGAAGCAATGAAACTCACTCGACAAGATGTTGCGGATGAGCTCGATGGACTCCCACCAATCAAGATGCACTGCTCCAATCTTGCAGCCGATGCTCTGCATGAAGCAATCACGAACTATCGGAAAGGTAGGGGTGAAGAAGTGCCTGATGAGAAGGAGAAGGTGAAAGAGGAGATTGAGTGTCTCGTTGGGAAAGATGAGTTTCTTGACAAAGGTGTCCATCTGAATGCAGAAGACCTAGATGAATTCAAGAATCGAAGAACACTGGTTCTCTATTCAGGCGATGAATCAATAGAAACAGCAATCAATCTTACAGAGGTCACTGAACGTGTGATTCTTCTCACTCCAGATGAAACCCTCATAATCAGTCCAGAACTTGCAGAGAAACTGGCGAGCTCAAATGTCAAGGTTTTGTATCAGTCAAAGCTGCTTGAGATTCGTGGAGAGTTTGAGGTAGAAAAGGTATTGATTCTCAATCTTGATGAGGATGAAAAATACGAACTGTTCGTTGACGCAGTTGTGATCATTGAATAGATATGATTAACGACAGGTACAAATGACCTCGATATCCTTTCTCTATTTGTCATGATATCCATCAGAACTGCGACCTCATCAGATATTGTCCTATTGGAGAATCTTTACAGAGAAGAGATTGAAGACAACAAAAGACGTGCTGAGAAATTTGCTCATGATCTTGTTCTGAGATATAAGACCCTCCTGGCAGTAAAAGACAACCAGGTTCGTGGCACAATAACATGGGAACCTAGGGGAGGACTTGATGATGGTGTTGCAGAATTGGTAGGATTAGGCGTTAATGAAAAGTACAGGCGCCAGGGAATTGCTACTAGGTTGGTTAACACCATGGTTGAAAAGTCAACTAATTTCTACACAAACGAGGGTTATTCGTTGAGAGCCATTATACTCTTTATGGAAAGAAGCAATGAAACAGCGCGTAAGTTCTACTCAGCAAACAAGTTCAAAGAGGTTGCAGTTGTACCATCACTCTATCCACATGATGATGCATCTATCTGGTTACGACATCTCTGATAAGTCTCCGGTGAGTCAAAATGTCTGATGGCCCGATGATTGGCACCCTACAGGAAAGGTCGCTCCATGCAAGCCTGAAAGAACTCTATCTTACTGGAGATGCCAGAGCGGAGGTGACGGTCGATAGCTTTGTTGTGGATATTGTGAAGAACGGGTTATTGATAGAGATACAGACTGGCAACTTTGCTAGCATTAAGAGCAAGCTGTTCTCACTTATCAAGAACCATTCTGTAAAACTTGTCTATCCAATACCAATGAAGAAATGGATTGTAAAAGAAACACCTGATGGAGGTAGGGAGCTAAGCCGAAGACTGTCCCCAAAGAAGGGTAGATTCGAGGACATATTTGAGGAGCTTGTGAGGTTTCCAAACTACATCACTCATCCCAACTTCTCGATTGAAACACTATTGATAGAGGAGGAGGAGATACGACGCAATGATGGGAAAGGAAGTTGGAGGAGAAGAGGATGGAGTACAATAGATAGAAGACTAATCGAAGTCTTAGACGCACAGCAGTATCATGAATCCTCTGACTTCTTGCACTTCATACCAGACTCACTTGAGAAACCATTCACCAATGCAGAGCTTGTGGAGGTTCTAGGAATCTCAAAGCGACTAGGACAGAAACTGACATATTGTCTTCGAAAGATGAATGCGCTAAAGGTAGTGGGCAAGAAGGGGAACGCGCTACTTCATGATCTATCTTAGTAAGTCATTTACCACTCATAACCTCACGGATATCCTCAAGGTATTCACTCCCTGGGGTTTCCCAACGATTCAACTCCTGGTTAAAGAGTGCGTAGGGGTGGGAGTCCATACTCATCCTTTCGTCATGGATTGTCTGGATGAAACAGGAGGCAAGATGAGGACGAAGAACATCCAGTCCTCTCAAGATCCCAGTCATGTCCTTAGCATTCAAGGCAAGTCGGATAGCAAATCGTGTTCTTGACTCCATGGTGATAGTCGCTGGAAAAGGAAGCTTGTAGAAAACCTCTAGTGCAGGGTTCTCAGGTTTCTCCAATTCAATGAAACAGATGATACCAAGCTCGTTATCGGTTGCACAAACTGATGATTTGTACCCCTTTATGACTCCTTCATCCTCAAGGCGTCGAATTCTCTTGTTCACCTGAGCTTCTGAAAGGTCAAGGATGTCAGCCAACTTCTTTTGCGTGATCTCTCCATCATCAAACATATGTCTTAGAATCATAATATCATACTTGTCAAATTCAGAGATTCCCTGTACTTCCTCCATCGGAAGTTCAAACTTACTCTTGGACTTCAAGATGTCTTGTATTTGATCTATCCACTGATTCCAATCCCAGACCCAACCGATTCCCGAGCTATAATGCTCATATTCAGCTGGTTTAGAATCAAAATCAGTAATGTCGAAGATAAAGAAGTTGGTGATCAATTCAACCTTCTGCAGTTCCTCCAATATTCTACGGGTGATTCTTGGAGAAGAGAGTGCATATAGTGAGAATATGATGTATCCGTTATATCGTCCGTATGTTGGACTGTTATAGTAGATTGTATCAATTGCGTGAAAGATATCAGGTAATAATTCTACACCTCTTTTTGTAGCATCAACAAGACAGATGTGCTCACCAAGGCCGAGTTTGCGTTCTAGTGTCGTAACACAAGTGGGACCTAGTACTCCTGTTTCTCGTAAACGTTTTAGACGGTATCTCACAGTCCTCGCAGGGATGTTCAATAGTTCACTGACTTCTTCGGTTGAAACCTTAGGACCAAGCCTATCAATGGCTCCGATTATCTTTACGTCCTTGGGGTCTACTCGAGTCGTTGCAATTCACCCTGATTATGTGGTAATTTATCTTACAATTAAGCTTGGTTTCTGAGCAATTATTCGGTATTGAGGAATGAAGATTCGATGGAGGAATTGGACAACGAATGAAACCGAGGGAGAATCTATGTGTTCTTCAATGCATGTATCTTGCGCTACTGGCAAGATATAAAAAAGGACTTTTGCCAGAAATTCATATGCGAAATGCTAGCTGGCAATATATGGGATTGTGATAGCCAGCTCAAATATCAAGTTGAAGTGTGGTTAAGATGAGTATGCCTGTCAACCTGACAAAGAGTACATTGATAGTGCTTGATAAATTGGACAAAGAGGGACCAATGAGCCCGCAGGACTTGGCCAAATCATCTGGTCTAGCTATGAGAACAGTCACACTGGCTCTGAAGACACTATTAAATGGGAAGTTCTGCAGACGAACGCCGAATCTCTCGGACATGAGGAAACCTCTCTACTATGTTGATGTTGAGAGAGTAAGAGAACTCAGACGAAATGCAGAGATATGGCGGTCAATGGCACATATACATACTTTGAGATAGCAGATTTCAATATGGCAGTAGCCTTACTATGACCAAATTATCACTCTTTACAGAATTCTAGATTCATCTGCAGTCAAAGCAGTTCTTGAGAACAGCATGCATTATCGCTCCTCTCGCTTCTTCGACATCAGTGAGACCACTCACGAATTCCTCGCAGATTCTTATTGCTGGAAGTCCCACTGGAGCTGGAAGTCCACAGCCATCATCATCACCCTTTGTCACATCAACCTGACGGATGACAGAGGT
>Ga0180438_10004352_pt1 | contig 20454 bp, 11 predicted proteins | sample SS_ome_12_FD_132455 | JGI IMG/M metagenome (GOLD analysis project Ga0180438, IMG submission 132455) | Hypersaline lake sediment archaeal communities from the Salton Sea, California, USA - SS_3_D_2 metaG | ecosystem: Environmental > Aquatic > Non-marine Saline and Alkaline > Hypersaline >... | reverse complement strand
GAACGGGCCGGGTGGGCTCGAAGTCGGCCTCGTGGGCAAGCTCGATGACCGCGTCGCCACGGAAGTTGATCTCCTCCAGGGCGGCGCGGATGGCGGCGAAGTCGCTGTCGCCCTCGCCGAGCGATTCCGACCACCGCCCGTCGGCGTGCTGGTCGCGCAGATGCAGAAAGACGATCCGCTCGCCGAACTCCCGGACAAACCACGCCGGGTCGACCCCGCCGCGGACCAGCCAGTTCAGGTCCGGGCCGAGCTTCACTTGCGGGACACGCTCCAGCGTGCCTCGCAGGTCGTGCAGGCCGTCGGCGACTTCGTACGTGTGGTTGTGCAGGTTCGCGGTCACCCCGTACTCGCCGCAGATCGCGAGGACCTGTCGGAGGCACTCGGCCTGGGCATCGAGTTGTTCGGGGGTCTTCTTCTGCGGCGCCTGGCCGACGGAGACGCCCAACGTCCGCCCGCCGACGGCGGCCAGGCGCCGGATGACACGGCGCGCATCGTCTAGAACGGCCTCGTGCTGCTGCCGGTCCCACACCGCCCCGCCCCAGCTCGATCCGATCACGCTCAGGCCCTGCCGGGCCGACAGCTCGCCGATGCGGTCGACCGCGTCGTCGCCGTAGAAGGCGTTGTGCATCAACTCCACGCCGTCGAAGCCCGCATAGGCCACGTCGGCGAAGATCGTCTCGAGGATCGGGGAGATGTCATACCGCGGTTGCCTTGCGGCATAGACCCACGGGTGGGCGCCGACGGCGGTGGGGCTCAGCATGGCGGTGTCCTTGCCCGGGGCGTCCGGGGCTCTCTGCGCCCGGCTCCGCCGCCGGGCCGATCGAGGGGCATTGTAGCGCGGCCGGCCCCCTGCGCCTACTTCGAGTCGGCAGCCCTGCCGGCGGGTGCGGATCGCCACTTGTCCGGAAGGTGGGCCCGGATACAATCACCGTACACGCCCCGTATCGGCCGCGGGAAGGAGCGCAGCGATGTCCACGGTGAACGGCGCAAGCGTTACGACTGTTGTGGCGGCGGCCGGTGTTCTTCTTGTGGCCGGTCTGTTGATGGCCCAGGAGAAGTCCAGTCGTGCCGGCGAAGAAAGCGGGCTCAGATTGCCGGCCGCGTGGCAGTACACGGCGCCGCTGATTTTGCCCGAAGACCGCCCGACGAACCGCAGCGTCGCGCAGAAGGACCCCAGCGTCGTCTTCGCGGGCGGCAGGTGGCACGTGTTCATGACGGTCAAGCTGAAGGGCAGCTCGCCCATCGAGTACTGCTCGTTCGACAAGTGGGACACCGCCCACAAGGCGCCGCGCACCATCCTGAAGGTCTCCGACAGCAAGTACTACTGCGCGCCGCAGGTGTTCTACTTCGGCCCGCACAGGAAATGGTACCTGATCTACCAGGTGGGCGTGCCGGGCAAGAAGCGGATGTGGATCGCCTACTCCACGACCACCGACATCGCCAATCCGAACTCGTGGACCAAGGCCCGCTCGGTCTTCCGGAGCGACGAGGAGGATCCGCGGCGAGAGGGCGGGCTGGACTACTGGGTCATCTGCGACCACCGGCGGGCCTATCTCTTCCTGACCAGCCTCAACGGGAAGCTCTGGCGGATGTGGACGAAGCTGGAGGACTTCCCGCACGGTTTCGGCCATCTCGAGCTGGCCTTGCGGGCGGACATCTTCGAGGCCAGCCACACCTACACGCTCAAGGGCCTGGGCAGGTACCTGACCGTCATCGAGGCCAATCCGGGCGGGCGCCGATACCAGAAGGCCTACATCGCCGACCGGCTGGACGGCAAGTGGACGCCGCTGGCCGACAGCGAGCGGAGGCCCTTCGCCGGGGCGGCCAACGTTCGCCCGGCCCCCGGCGTGCCGGCCTGGACCGACAACATCAGCCACGGCGAGCTCATCCGCGAGAGCAGCGACCAGACGCTGACGGTCGATCCGCGGAAGCTGCGGTTCGTCTTCCAGGGCGCGCTTCAGAAGGAGAAGGCCGGCATCCGCTACGGGCAGATCCCGTGGCGGATCGGCATTCTCACCCCGGCCGGGCCGCTTGCGACCGCGCCGAGATGATCGCATGCCGCCGGCAGCTCACTCGACGACGATCCTCAGCACGTAGGCGTGCTCGCAGGGCTTGCGCTGCGGCAAGGTGACCGTCAGGGCTTCCTCGCTGCGGACGTGCCGCAGCCCCTCATCGACGCCCAGCAGCGTGATCCGCTTGATCCTGCCGGCACGGAGTAGATGCCCCAGTGCGTGTAGATGCCGAACTTCGCGTCCCGGAACCACTTCGGGACCGGATGGGTGCTGAGCGACTCCCACGTCGGCTTGTAGCGATCCTCGGCTTCGGTGACGCCACCGATCGCCAGCAGGGCGGCGAGCGCGACGGCAGTCCTACCCGGGAACGTGTGTCGAGGGGGGGCAAAGGGTGCGGATTTCATGGGGCGTCTCCGTCGTTTTGGTTCGGGGCGACGTGGACCTTGAGCTTCTTCCGCTCGATCAGCCGCTGGCTGACGCGGCGGAAGCCGTTCGAGACGGCAAACAGGTATCCGGAGGCGGCCGGGGCCTTGATTTCGAGCGCGGCGACCGGCCGGTCGGCCATCAGCCAGACGTCCAGCGGGACGTTCCTGTCCCGGGGCAAGCCGGGGGCGCCCTTGGGCGCTACGAGGCGGCCGGTGATCTTCACCGTCCTGCCGCGGCTGCCCCGCAGGTCGTAGGCGTAGAGGCCCCATCGCTTGCCCCGGTTGGATCGAGTCGCGGCCGTCTCGGCCCCGTCGATGCGCAGCGACGGTATCACCACTGCCCGCGGCTCGACGACCAGGTCGTACCGCCTGAACGCCTCGTCGGGCACGCGCAGAGTCAGCTCGAAGGCATCGTCTCGGATCACGGCCTCGGCCGCCGGCAGCGGCGCCGGCTGCACGGCACGATCCGATTGCGGCGAGCCCGGCTCCAGCTCGAAGACGTGCACCGACTCGCCGGGCACGGCGACCTCGAACGCCCGGCCGGACGTGAGCCGCCAGGGCATCGGCTCGACGAAGGGATAGATCGCCCTCGCCCGCCAGGCCCGCCCGCTGGCCCCGCGGTAGTAGACGCTCCGGTCGAAGGGCACGTTGATCGCCCGGCCCCCCCGGTCCGGGTTCCGCAGCGTGAGGATGGCCCGGCCGTCGACCCAACTGACGTATCCGTAGACCTCGCCCCGTTCGGGGTTGCCGCCGACGTAGACGGTGTTCATGAGGCGCCGCTGACTGCGGACGGCCCAGTTGGCCGCCATGCCCAGCACCTTCCACCGGCCCTCGTCCAGCAGTTCCGGGTCGATGTAAAGCTCCTTCAGCGTCGTGCCGCGGGCGAAGTACATCACCACGTAGTCCGACCAGTCGCGCAGCGTGTCCTTGAAGTTGGTGAAGGGCTTCCTCTTCGAGAACAGGATGCCGTGCGTCATGAAGTTGGCGATCGGCACGATCGGCCGGGGGCAGCGCGGGGGGTTGTTGAAGCTCTGGAAGAAGTGCTTGTCGCGGTAGGTCGTCGCGCCGGCCCGGAGGGACAGCTCCGGCCAGGCCCCGCCTCCGCCGGAATCGCCGGACATCATCCACAAGCAGTCCACCTCCCGGAGCCACCACGGGCTGAACCACGTGCCGTTCGTGTAGTTCTGGAAGACGCCGGGATGCAGCTTCCGTTCGTAGGCGAGCAGATCCAGCGTCGCGTCCAGGCACCGCTCCCGGGCATGTCGCTGCGGCTGGTGGTGCGTGGTGAAGTTGTGGTTGAAGTCGTGCTTGATGTAGTCGACCTTCGCCTCCACCAGGAGATGCCCCAACGATCGCTTCAGGTCCGACTGGTAGCGGGCGTCGAGGAGATCGAAGTAGTCCTTCCCCCCGTGCCACCGGGCCGCGGAGCGGTCGAACCTCTGCCTGTAGGCCGAGCGGTAGCCGACCTCCAGCCCGCGCTTCACGCTCTGGTTCGTGCCGTCCAAGGCCATCCAGATCCCCAGCCGCGCCCCCTCTTTCATCAGGGCCTCGCTGACCTTGGGCAGCGGGTCGTGCGAGCTGTCGGCTTTCGGCTCGAAGATCCGGTCGAACGTCTTGGAGTTCTCCCATCCGTGGTCCGGGACCATCGCGTCGAGCTTGGCGCCATAGGGCTTGAGGCGGTCGCGGATCGTCCGGTAGATGCCGTGGACGAAGCTGTCGACGGTAACGGCCTTGCCCTTCGCGCTGTACCAGTTGTTGTAGTGCAGGTGGCTTCGCGTGGGCTTTCGTGTCTCGCCGATGTAGTCGAGCAGCCCGAGCTCGGCGCCCTCGCCCTTGCGGCGGCTGATGCCGATGACCGCCGTCTTGCTCCGAATGCCCCACGTGCCGTCCGGTTGCCGTCGGGCCCGGCCCGGAAAATGGAACAGCGTGACCAACCCCTTGCGGGGGGCATGCTCCCGGTCGCCGCCTTCCAGGTCGATGTCGTAGGGGTGCCGATACAGGAAGTCGGGCTCGACGAAGCCGTCGCTGTGACGGCTGTAGAAGCCCGGATAGTCCACGCCGAAGAACCAGTTGCCGATGAAGACCGGCTGCCCCAGGCCGCCGCGCGAAGCTCTCCGGTCCGTCGAGAACCGCAGCACCTGGAGGCGGTCGATCTTCTGCCCTTCTCTCATCGCCAGATCGACGCGCTTGCGGACGTACGGGCCGTCTGCGAGCGTGTAGCGAACGGCGATCCCTTGCGGGGCGGTCCGCGGGGAGGCGGGCTTCCGCCGGTAGTCGATGCGGATCGTCTCGCGGCCCGCCCGGCGGCTGCGCGTCGGCCCGCCGGCATGCGCGTAGTCCGCGACCGTGTACCGCGAGCCGTCGAACAGCAGGATCTCGAACTCGTCGCTCTTGACGGCCAGGCCGTCCTCGCCGTCCGGGCGGGCCAGAGAGGTGAGCCTCCACGCCCCGCCGGCCTGCTCGAGCGTCACGCGGACGTGCGCATTGGCCAGCGTCACCCGCGCCTGTTCCGCGATCGCCGAAGAAGACAGGGCGCAGGCGAGGAGGAGTTGAATCCCGCACTTCACCGGGCGCGTCGATTCCATCGCGTGAGCATCTCCCAGACAGCCGATGGGCCGCAACACCGTAGCGAACCGTCACCCCCGATTCCAGAGCGTCGTCGCTTCCCGGCGAGGTTGGTCCTCGACCGAAGGCTCGGGCGGGAACCCGATCGGCCCCCTGGCCGTCTAACGCTTCCGTGCCCGTCGGCCCGGGGGGCGGCGGCCGAGTCGACGGGGCGGCTGATCGGGCCGTTCAGGCTCGGGGCAGGGAAGGAAAGGCCGGATGCGCCGGCAAGGGCAGATCGGGCGGCGGGCGTGGATCGCTTCCGCCGCCCTGGTGGCGACATGGGCTTCGGCGGCGGGCCCGTCACGCGACGGGGCGAAGCCCGTCGTCGTCTACGCCGCCGACTTCGAGAAGCCGGTCGGCGCGGAATGGTCCGTCCGCACGACGGAGGCCACGCCCAAGGGCAACCGGCGGTTCCTCGGGCAGTTCTGCAACGGCCGGGTCACGTTGCGGCTCGACCGTCTGCCGCGCCACCGATACCTGCGAATTTCCTTCGATCTGTTCATCATCCTGTCGTGGGACGGCAACTACCCTCCGGACGGCCCCGAGCCGTACGGCCCGGACATCTGGAGCCTGAAGGTGAAGGACGGCCCGGGCCTGCTGCACTGCACGTTTGCCGAGTGGCCCGTGGCCCCGTCCGACAAGCAGTCGTTCCCGGACGATTACCCCGGGCCGGCTCACCCGCGTCGGTGCGGCGCGGCGGCAACGGGTACGCTCGGCTACGTTCGCCGGGACCCTGACTCGTTCGACGCGGTCTATCGCCTGAGCTTCGTTTTCGCTCACAGCGACGCGGAGGTGACGTTCGCCTTCGAGGGCAGCGGCCTCCAGTTTGCGGCCGACGAGAGTTGGGGGCTGGACAACGTGAAGGTCGAGGCGTTCGCGCGCGAGCGCGCACTGGCGCCGAAGGCAATGGCCGCGCTGTGGGCGCAGCTCGCCGATCACGACCCCGTCAAGGCGTGCGGCGCGATGGCCCCGCTCGTGCTGGCGGGCGATTCGGCGGCGCGTTTCCTGGCCGAGCGGCTGCCCGTCCCGGCCGTGGACGAGCGGAAGGTCGCCAGGCTGCTGGCAGAGCTGGACGCGGACGACTGGAAGGTGCGGGACGGCGCGTCGGCGGCCCTGCGAGGCATGGGCTCGGCGGTCGTGCCGCGGCTGCGGGCGGCGCTGCGTGGGCCGGTGTCTCTGGAGGTGAAGACGCGGCTGGAGACGATCCTGGCCGCACTGGCGAAGACGGACGATCCCGGGCTCGACGCGCCCAGGCTGCACCGGGCGTTTCGCGTTCTGGCCGCCGGGCGGGGGCTGCGCTCGCTGCGGGCGATGAAGCGCCTCCGGCAGGCCGCCCGGGGCAGGCGCCTGCAGCAGCGCGCCGAGGCGGCGATGGTCCGCATGGGGGGCGATCTGGTCCGACGGCTGCTGGCCGACGCGCGCGCCAAGGCGGAAGCCGGCAGCTTCGCCGCCGCTGCCGAGGCGTGCGAGAAGGCCCACGCCCTTGCCGCCGAGGCCGGGCACCAGGCCGCGCCGATGCTGCTGGAGGTCCGCCAGTCCCTCCGGGCCGCGAGGGCCGTCGCGGACGTGCAGGCAGCGTGGCGCCGGCTGGACGCAGCCCTTGCCGCCGAAGGAACGCGCGCCGCCGAGCTGCGCCGCAAAGCGCTTGCCCCCCCGCACACCGGCAGGAAGCCAACTCCCCCCCTCCCGCCGAAGATCCACATCCGGTTCGCCGCCGACCCGCTCTTGTCGAGGGAGCGTCTGTAGGCGCGGGGCCCCCGGCCCGACGGCGGCCGCCCTTCAAGAACCGGGTCCGGACGGCCCGGCAGCGGTCACAGTCCACGGCAGACGCGGGGGAGCGAGGATGGTAGGATGGCGGGCCGCCGGCGCGTGGGCGCCGCGCGCCGACAGAGGAGATCATCCATGATCAAGCTGAGCATGCACACGGACAACTGGCGGTGCCTGAGCGGGTCGCTGGAGCAGGCGGTGGCGGCGGCGAAGAAGTTCGGCCTGGAGTATATCGAGTTCGGCGTGGTGGACGGGCAGGACTTCATTCAGGGCCTGGGCTACAGTCCGGCGGTTTCGCTGGACGCCAACCCGATCCGCCTGCGGCGCTACCTCGAGGGCCACGGGTTGGCGACCTCGCAGATCGACGCGGGCTATCCGATCACCGGGCCGACGGGGGCGACCTTCGGCGTGCGGTACGTGCAGCGGGCCATCCAGTTCGCCGCGGCCATCGGGTGCCCCTTCGTCGACATCACCGACGGGCAGTTCAAGCCCGAGGGCTTCACCGACGAGCAGGTGCTCGCGATCACCAGGGAGTCGCTGCGCCAGATCCTGGAGTGGGCCGAGGACTACGAGGTGACGGTCAACATCGAGACACACGGCCCGTACACGAACGACCCCGAGATCCTGGACCGCATGCTGGGTTTCTTCGACACGCCGCGGCTCGGCTTCAACCTGGACACGGGCAACACGTTCATCGCCGGCGGCAGCCCCGTGGAGTTTTTGCAGCGGTTCCTGGGCAAGCTCCGCTACATGCACATCAAGGACGTCAGCGAATCGCTTGCCTCGGCCCTGCGCGGCGAGGAAACGGGCATCGCCATGAGCGAGTCGCCCATCGGCCAGGGCGTCAACGCCGAGAACATCCGCACGTGCGTCCGCTTGCTGAAAGAGGCCGACTGGGACGGCGTGCTCTCCGTGGAGTGTCTGGGCACGGACGAGAACCTCGCGGCCAGCATCGGCTGGCTGCGGGAACAGATCGCCACCGCGTAGACGAGGAGGCTGCCGCGAGCGCGGCTGGCGACCCGAGGGGGCTTCACGGCGTTTGACGCCTTCGAGTGGGGCGGGGTCTGCGCGGTGGGCGGGGACCACCACGTGCGCCGGCGGGATGAGCACCGGCCTTGGCCTATATCGCCGGTCTGGTCGCCGCGGCGGGCTTGGGACCCCGGATCCTCGCGTCCAGGATCTTGCGCCGGTCCGTCGTCCAGGCCTTCCTGGTGTAGTCCCAGGGAATCGCGACCAGCCGGTCGGGCGTGATTCGCACGACGGTCACCTCGGGAAACTCCGACTTCGGCGAGGGCAACTGGATGAAGTTGAAACGCTTGTGCTTCCCCACGGCCGCCTTGTGGAAGTGCCCGCCCATCCAGAGGATGACGTTCGACTCGCCGAAGGCCTCGACCAGCTCGCCGACGTTCGTCGCGGACACGAACGACAGGTGCGTCACGAGGACGACGGGCATGCCCTTGGGCGTCCCGGCGAGTTGCGTGCGGAGGCGGGCGAGGGACTCGGCCGTCAGCGGCTGGGCGGGCTTGCCGTCGGGGTCAAACATCGAATGCAGCGCGAGGAAGCGGACCCCCCCGGCGTCGAAGGTGTACGTCAGCGCCCCGTGGCGGGCGATCAGCCACTTGTGGATCGTCGCGCTGACGACCTTTCCCCCGGAATCGTGATTGCCCGCGATATCGTAGGCGGGGATCTTCAGACGCTTGGTGATCAGCGCATCGTAGGTCCTCATCGAGGCATGGGTGGGCCAGTCGGTGATGTCCCCGGCACCGAAGACGAACGCGGGCTTGGCGACCTCGCCGCCGATCGCCTCGGGCCAGGCCGTGCCGGCCAGCTTGTTCATCGCGTCGATCGGCGCCTCGAGGTGCTTGCCGTCCCCGTCGGTCTTGACGTGCTGGTCCGACCAGGCCAGAAACGTCAGACCCGCACCGGCCGGCTGCGTCGCGGGCGCCTTGCCCGCAGCCCGCGCTCTGCCCTCGCCCTTCCTCTCGCTCGCCCTCGCCATCGGGGCCGACAAGAGCGTCGCCAGCACGATCGCAGCCGCCAGGGGGGTCCGTTTGATCATGCTCGTTCTTCCTTTCCGGCCGCGCCGTGGGTCGGTTGGCCGCCGGGGACATTCTCGCAGGTCGACGCGCCAAGAAAAGGCAATGTGCTATGGCGCTCCCCAGGTCATGGGGACTTCGGCGTCGGGGTAGGGGAAGACGTCGAACTTGCGTTGGACGTCTTTCTTGAAGAAATACCGGTCCGCGAAGTCGATCAGGGCACGCCAGTCTTCTTCGCCCTGGGCGTGGCCGCCGGGGCGCCAGTGGATGCCGATGTGGCTTCCGACGCCCAGCCAGTCGAAGACGACCTTGGCCGCCTGATGGGTCAGTTGCGTTCCGTAGGGGTTGGCCCAGTAGTCCTGCAAGGCGTGCGGATTGACGAGTCCGCGCGGGGCGATCAGGGCCTTGGCGAAGTGGGCGTCGAAGGGCAGCTTCGCCTCGCGGCCGGCGAATCTCAGGAATCGCGGCGTCCACCAGTGATCGTGTCTGCCCACGTGGGCGGCGATGGTCTGGGGGCGCCTGCCCTTCTCGAAGTAGCGCAGGCTGCCCGTGCCCCCCGTGCCCGAGGAGTTGGGCGCGGCGATGGCGATACGCTCATCGTAGATCGCCCCGCACAGGGCCGTCTTGCCCCCGCGCGAGTGCCCCGTGACGACGATCTTGCCCATGTCCGCAAGGCCCAGTGGTGCCAGGGCGTCGATGACGATCTGGTATCCCCACGCCCAGGCGGCGATGACGCCCCAGTCGTACTCCGGATACAGCGGGAAGACGCCCTGCGACCGCTGGCCTCGCTCGTCGGCGGCCAGGTCCGTGCGGATGTACTTGCAGATGATGTAGCCGCGCCCGACCGCCTCTTCGACGGCGGCCTGCTCGGCGAGGAAGGACCTCAACGCCCGCTTGTCCTTGGGCCGATCGAACAGCCCCCGGTCGTTCTTGATGACCACGGGGAACGGACCCGCACCGGCCGGCCTGATCAGCCCGACGCGGAGGTCCACACTGCCGGGGCCCCGGGAGATCGTGACCGTCAGGCGGATTTCGGTGGCCTTGCCGTCGAAGACCTCTCTCGAGAAAGTCTGCTTGACGTTGAGCTTCTTCGGTCGGGGAGGCATGTGCCCGTACTGGTAGTGGGCGAGCATCGCCTTGAGGTAGTGGCGTTGGCGGGCCCAGTCCTTGCGCGTGGCGACGCGCGACCCGTCGCACATCACGAAAGGATCGCGCATGCCTTCCCGGTCGGGCAGCTTGTCGACCGGAGGGAACTTGTACCGCGGCGGTTTGTTCGGGCCGCCGGGCCCGGCAAGGGGAGCGTCCCCGGAGCAGGCGACGCGGAAGCCCACGTCGTACACGCCCTGATCGGGAAGGTAGCTCTGCCGGAACGAGGAGCCACAGCGATCGGGCCGGTCGTACCACGAGCCGCCGCGGACGACCCTCCTTGCCTTGGCGGCCGTTTCGTTCCGGCCGTCGTCCTCGCGGTAGGGATAGGCCCGGTACGCCGAGAGGGTCCACTCGGCCACGTTCCCGTGCATGTCGTGCAGCCCCCAGGGATTGTGCTTGTAGGTTCCGACGGGGGCCGAGACGCGGCTGTGGTCGCTGAACCTGCTGTCCGCCGGCCGCCACGGCGGTATCACCTGCGTTCGTCCGGACCAGCCGAACGGGTCGATCGCCTGGTGGGTGGCGTCCGAGACGTTGGCGAAGGGAGAGAAATCGCTGTCCCGCGTCCCATACCAGTGCGTCGTCGCCGTGCCGGCGCGGCAGGCATGCTCCCACTGGGCCTCGGTCGGCAGCGAGAAGGTCCGACCGGTCCTTGCCGAGAGCCATCGGCAGAAAGCGACGGCCCGCCTCCACGAGACGCGAACCACCGGCTGCTTCGGCCCGGACAGCGTCCAGCCGCGCTCGCCGGGGCTGAACTGGATGTAGTCCCCGTGCTCCAGCCCGCTGTCGTGGGCCGGATCGAACAGGGCGAACTGCTCGTTGGTCACCTCGCAGCGGCCCAGCCAGAAGGGGGCGGCGATCCTCACGCGGCACGGCGGTCGCTCGTCGGCCTGCCCCTCGCCGGAGCCCATGACGAACCGGCCGGCCGGGATCCGCACGAGGTCCAAGGCGATCCGCCCGGTCAGAGGGACCGTCAGGAGGGTCGGCCCGCCGCATGCCTGCTGGCGGCGGCGCGCCTCGGCTGCCTCGAAGGGCCAACCGGGGCAGCTCGGCAGGGGCGGCGATTCTGCTTGCGGCGGCTTGGGGATCACGGGCTTGACAGGCGGCCGGGGCGAGGCGTCGACCGCCTCCGGATCGTCTTCCATGCCCGTGTAGCGTTTGCGCATCTCGCGCCGGCGCCGCCACTGGCCCCTGACGCGGGCGGCGCCGCAGATCGTCGTCCACGTCCCGTGGGCCGGGGCGTTCAGGTCGATCCAGGTGACCAGCCGGTCCCGGGCCTCCGCGTCGAGTCGCACGTTGTGGTGGCCCTTCGCGAGCATCTGCACGAGCCGCGTCGTGTCGGCGTGGAACTCCCACGGCCTCAGCAGGTGCAGGTCGCTCTCCCGCGTCGGCGTGCGGACGTGTTTGCGCAGCTCGTAATACGACGGCGTGAACCGGGCGGCCAGGTTGTACGGGTGCTTGTTGGCCAGGGTCGGCACGGGGTCGCGATCGGTCAGATCGGTGAGGGAACGCCCGTCGGGGCGGGGCTTTCCGTGGTGGCAGCCGACGCAGTACCGGTCGAGGGTGGGCTGGACTTCGCGGCGGAAGTCGAACCCCCTCGCCGGCCCATACCACGGGCGGATCTCGGCGGCGGGCAGGCCCATCGCGACGGTATGACGGACCGCCGGCGCCGCGCCCTGCGGCTCGTGGCATCCGGCGCAGGAGAGCACCTCCCCCGGCATGGCGGTGAACCAGCTTCGCATGACCTGGACGGCCTTGCCTTCGGCGTCGAGCGGCTGGACGGCGATCGGCGTGTAGGCCGGCACGCGGAAGCGGGCCGACCCGTCCTCGTGCACCGCCACGGTACCCAGGACCTGCCGAACGTCCCACGGCCCGTCCAGGCCGATCGCGTCCGGCTCGCCGCCCATCCCCTGGTAGGCGAAGTGGTAGCTCACGATGCGCAGGGCCTTGATCGTGCCCCGGGGCACGCCCTTGAGCCCCGGGCCCGTGTATGCGTCGATCAGGTGGACCTCCGCATCCCGGCGAGAGAGATCGACACGATCGGGAATCACCGGCGGTCGAGGCGTCTCTCGCAGCGGGATCGGCTCGAGCATCGCATAGCCCGGCTGCTGGTGGATCAGCACGAGGTTGTCGAAGACATCCGTCAGGTACACGCCCCATGGCGCGTCGGCCGCCGGCTTGCAGGAGACGAGGAAGTACTTGCCCGCCCCCGGCGACGGCGAGGGGTCGGTCAATGGGAAGGGATGGAGGGATTTCGGCCAGCTCTGCGCGATGGGCAGATCGAGAAGTGCCGGCTCGACCTTTCGGCCCCAGCCGGGGATTCGCTGCACGGCCCCGTCGGCCTCGAAGGTGGCCTTGCCCGCGTCGAAGATCACCAGGTCGCCCATTCGCGGCAGGTCGTGGTGTCCGCCGACGATGGCGACGAACTTCCCCGGCCGGCCGGGGATCGGGCGGGCGTGGAACATCGACGCCGGCCAGTAGGAGTTGCTGCCGTAGTACGCCATCTGCCCCGTGCCGTCGGGGTTCATGTGGAACAGTATCCGCGAGAAGGCGTGCGGGATGTCGGCGTATTCCCAGCGGAGATACATCACTCGGCCGTTGGGCAGGACGGTTGGGCACCAGTCGTGATCCTGCTCGACGGTGAGCTGTCGGATGCGGCCGTCGTTTGCCAGGAGGAAGAGATTCGCCACGTGCGCCGAGCCGCGGACGCAGGGCACGCCGGTGAAAACGGCCGTCGAGCTGAAGATGATCCGGCCGTCGGGCAGGTAGCAGGCGTCGTAGTTGTCGACGTCCGGCTCGTTGATGAGCGGGAGCCTTCGCAGGTGCGAGCCATCCGCGCGGACCTCGAAGACCGCCCATCGTCCTCCGGACGTGGGCATGGAGAACAGGAGGCGATCGGCGTCGAAGTGGAGGTCCACGTCCCCGACGAACCGCCCGCCGGCCGGCCGAAACACGGTCGTCAGCCTGCCCTCGCCGCGCACGGGCGAGAGGACGGCGATCTCGTTGTCGTAGCCGGTCGGCTCGAGGCTGGAGTTGCCCTGGTAATTCATCGGCAAGCCGAGCTTGTCCGCCCCGCGCTTCACCAGGAGCAGGCGGTCGAAGTCCAGCAGCGGGTTGGCCAGCAGCGCCCGGCGGCGGAGCCGGCGGAACTCGGCGGCGACCTTGGCCACGGCGGCCTTGGGCGCTTCCGAGGACACGAGTCTGTCGTGAGACTTCCGGATCGCCTCCAGCCGCCGGCGGTAGTCCGCCCCGCGCGGGTACCGGTCGCCGAACGTGGCAACAAGGTCGTCAATGGCCATCGCCAGCGCCCGCCACTCGTTGGCCGGGATGCCGACCGGCTTGCCGGCGGGCCGCGGCGGCGACCGTCTGCCGCCGGCCAGGTACTCCAGAACGTTCAGGCTGAGGCGCTCGAAGTTGGCGCGGAACGTGCCCGCAGCGATGTGGTAGTGGGGCGACAGCCGCCAGGGAAGGGCGATCAGCCTCCCCTTGCCCAACGAGTACTCCATCAGCGGGCAGTCCGGCCCGCCGGGCGTGCGCGCCAGGAGCACGCCTCGCGAGGCCCCCGCCGCCGGGCGGAACTGGCTGAAGGCCGGATAGACCGCGTTGCTCATCCAGAGCACGCCCCGCTCGAGGTTCAGGTCGCGAAGGGCCGGATGCTCTGGCCGGACGGGCACGAGCCCCGCCTGGCCGCGATCGTGCCCGAAACGCAGCGGCGTGGTCCGGACCGCGCCCGCGCCGAGCCGCCCGACCAGGCCCGCCGCCGCGCCCGACAGGAGCAGGCCGTGGCCGTCGCAGACGTACCGGCGGAGCGCGGAGAGGGCCTTCTGCTCGCCGATCGGCCCGCCCGGTGCCGCCCGGCCGCCCTGATGGCACCAGATGGCGGCAAACCGGTCGAGGGGCACCGGCCTCCGGCTCGCGTCGACGAACGCTCCGCTGCCGGTCGGCCAAAGCGGCCGGGCCCCGACGAGCCGGCGGGCCAGCTCGCACGCGGCGTGCGACTCGGCGGTGAGCTTCTCCGCCGGGCCCCGACCCAGAAGCAGGCCGATCCGGGGGGTCTCTGCGGGCGCGGCACGCCCGATCGCACCTGTGGCCAGGACGACGGCGCCGATCCGGACAAACGCACGGTTCATCTTGCCGTTCCTTGTTGGGCGAACCCGTGCCGCGGGAGACCGTCAGTGTAACGGACCGACGATCTTCCGGGAAGTGGCCGGCCCGCTCCAGTCGATCTCACTTGCGCCGGCGGACGTCGAGATAGACGGCCGCCAGGATGACGAGGCCCTTGACGACATACTGTAGCGAGAAGTGCACGCCGGCCCGGTTGAGCCCCTTGTCGAGGATGCCGATGATGATCGCGCCGAGCAACTTGATAAGCGTTGACTTGCCCGCCCCATTCTCGCCCAGCAGCGCGTGGATCTCGCCCGATCGCAGGCCGAAGTCCACGTTGTCCAGCGCGGTGACGCCGCCAAACCGTTTGGTGACGCCGTGAAGCATCAGGAGCGGCCCACTCCCGGCACCCGCCGAGCGGGTGGACTCATTGGCCGGCGAGAAAGGAATCTGCGTTTCCCTTCGTGATCAGCCCGACCTTGACCTTGATGTCCTTTGCCCCGACGGGCTTGCCCGCAAGGTGCTCATAGGTCTTCTCGGCCGCGATCCGCCCGATCTCTCCGGGAAACCGCGCGGAGGTGGACAGGAGCTTTCCGGCCTTGATGGCCGCGATGCCTTCCCAGTTGACCGGGTTGATGAAGATCGCCGCCGCGCCCTGGTGGATCAGGTCCGAGATGTCGTTCCTCTGCTTGAGGCTGTTCCACTGGGCGCCGAGCGTGACCAGCCTGTCGCCCCTGGCCTGGACGACGTTCTTGATCCCCTCGTTGAGGTCCACGAAGAACGGGTTGTTCATCGTCTGGAACGTCACGCCGAACAGCCGCCCCTTCGCGGAGTCGCCGTCGGCCCCCTTGTCGTCGCCGCATCCGGCCAGCAGCAGCACGGCGGCGACGCCGCCGGCCAGACCGACCAAACCTGTCGAACGCACAGGGGGCCTCCGCCGCGTCATCTGACCGCTCCCTGCCCAACGCCGTGGGCGATCTGGTCTGCCTGCCCGCCGCCGGGCCGAACCGGTGCGCGAGACTACCATCCCGCCCGGACGCCATCAAGGTCTTGCCGACGCGCGGGCCCGACCGCAGTGTGTGCGTTGTCGAGCCAAGCGCGCAGCGGCAATGCCCGGGCAGCTCAGGATCGCCGACGGTCAGGGGCGGCCAGGCGTCTCTGGGGGCGAAGAAGCAGGAGGGATACCCCCAGTCCATCTTCATCTTGCGGTTGCAGGTCTTCCAACGGCTGTCCACCTCCGCCTTGAGGCGTTTGAGGTTGTCGGGGCCCAGCAGGGGATCCTCCGTTCGGCCCGTACTCGAAGCTCACGCCTAACGCATCGGCCCCGGCGGCAGGGCGGCTCGCCAGCCGGCGCTCAGCAGCTTGCTCAGCCTGGCCACGGTTGCCCTGTTTTTCCGGCCGGCGGCGAGGTTGATCATCTCCTTCGCGTCGTTCTGGTGGTCGTACAGCTCGCGTGCGACGACCTTCTTCGTCTTCCACTGCCGCCACTCGACGTAGCGATAGCGGTCGGTGCGGATGGAATAGCCCATGAAGTGGCCATGCTTGCGGTGGCGGTGGCCCTTGCGGTCGCGGGGGTACTGGCTGAAGGCGGCTTTCTTCCACGGCCGATCCGGCTGGGCGAGCAGCGGCATCATGCTGATGCCTTCCAGGCCCTGCGGGGTCGGCAGCCCGCACGCATCGGCGAGGGTCGGGTAGACGTCGACGAACTCCACCAGCGCCGACGTGCGACCGACGACGTTGGGCTGTCCGGGGACGGCGAGGACGAGCGGCGCGCGCGTGGACCACTCGTAGTTGTTCGCCTTCGTCCAGAGGCCCTGCTCGCCCAGATGGAAGCCGTGGTCGCCCCACAGGATCACCACGGTGTTTTCCGTCAAGCCCAGGCGGCCCAGTTCCTTCAGCAGCCGCCCGACGAGGTCGTCGATGAAGCTGACGCACGCGTAGTAGCCGTGCCGCAACTGCCGCAACTTCTCGGGCGGGATCTTCCCGTCCTTCGGGATGTCCCGATAGCCCTCCAGTTCCTTCCAGCTTCGCACGGCCAGTTCGGGCGCTCCGGCGGGGTGCTTCGTCGACTCCGGTGCGGGGAGCTCCGCGCGGTCGTACAGATCCCAGTACCTTCTCGGGGCGCAGAAGGGCAGATGCGGCTTGCGGAACCCGACGGCCAGGAAGAACGGCTTGCTCTTGCTCTTCAGCTCGGGAAGGGCCCGAACGGCCTCGTCGCAGACAATCTGGTCGATGTATACGCTGCCTGTGGCGAGGCCCGCTTCCGTCGAGTCGCGCTTCAGTCCGGTTCCCTCGAGATTCTCGGGGTTGGCATAGCGGACCTTGGCGTCGCGGATGACGGCGTACCTCGCGGGCTCCGACCACGACGGCGGGTCGCTCGACGGTCGGCCGCTCCCGTGGTAGATCTTGCCGAGGCTCCGCGTATGGTAGCCGTTCGCCTTGAAATGCTGCGGAAGCGTGACCACGTCGGGCAGGGCGTCTCGGAAGTGCGTCGCGAGGTCCCAGACCTTGATCGTGTCCGGCCGCCGGCCCGTCATAAGCGACAGGCGCGACGGGCAGCAGACGGCCTCCTGACAGTAGGCCCGCTCGAACACCATGCCGCGCTTCGCGATCCTGTCGATGTTCGGGCTGATCGCCGTTGCATCGCCGTAACAGCCGAGCATCGGGCGCAGATCGTCGACGGCGATGAACAGCACGTTGGGCCTCGAGAGGCCCCGGGCGGCGGCCGGCGCGGAGGCCAGGCGCCCGGTTCCCATGGCCGCCAGGCCCAGGCCGCCGGCTTTCAACAGCCGGCGTCGTGTCATCCTCGTCATCGGGCCACCTCGATCACTTGTCGTCGCGCGCCGCGCCGAGCGTCTTCCTTCCTGTCTTCTTGTGGACCCAACTGTACGTCTCCGGGTCGAAGCGATACGCGCCCTTGGACGGCGCGTGCGGGGCGAACCGTTTCGGAAGCCAACGGGCCAGGTCGGCGATGACCGCCTTGTGGTCGGGGCGGCCGGCGAGGTTCGTCCACTCGTTCGGATCGCTCTCGTGGTCGTACAACTCCTCGCCGCCGTCGGCGTAGCGGATGTACCGCCACCGCTGCGACCGCACGGCGCATTGGCCGCGACGGTACACCATGACCGCGGGACGGTCGCGCTTCGCGCCGGGATCCCGCAGCAGGCTCACGAGGCTCTGTCCATCCAACTCGGCCTTCCGCGTCAGGCGGCACAGGTCGATCAGCGTCGGGTAGATGTCGATCAGGCTCACCGGCCGGTCGCAACGGGCGCTTGGCTTCGCCACGCCCGGCGCGGCGATGAGAAGCGGCACGCGAGTCGCCTCCTCCCACAACGTCATCTTGTGCCAGTGCCGTTTCTCCCCCAGATGCCACCCGTGGTCCGACCAGAACACGACGACCGTGTTGTCGGCGTGAGGACTGCTCTCCAGCGCGTCGAGCAGGCGCCCGAACTGCGCATCGGCGAACGTAATGCTGGCCAGGTAGGCCTGGACGGCGTGCTTCCGCCTGCCGGCCGACGTGATCTTCTCGAGGTCGCCGCGGCGGGCCTTCGAGAGGGCTCGACCTTCCTCGGGAATGTCGTCCAGGTCGTTCTCGCGGACCTCGGGCAGCTTGATCCTGTCCAGCGGGTACAGGTCGAAGTACTTCTTCGGCACGTACCACGGAAGATGGGGCCGGAAGATGCCGCACGCGAGGAAGAAAGGCCCACCATGTCTGCGTTGCAGGTACTCGGCCGCGAAGTCGACCGTCTTCGCGTCGTCGTAGTCCGCCTCGCTCTTGCCGGGCAGGGCCCCCCAGTCGTTCTCGTGGGGCAGGCCCGCGAAGCCGCAGAACGGAAAGCCCTCCGGCGGGGGAGCGGCCTTCGACCACGGGTAGTTCAACCTCCTGCCGCGATACCACGGGTCGTCCCGGAAAACCAGGCGCCGGTACTCGTCCCACTGCTGCGGCGGATTGTTGCCGGCCGTGTGATGGAAGACCTTCCCCGCGCCCGCCACCTTGTACCCGTGTGCCCGGAAGTGCAGCGGGATCGTGACGACGTCGGGCATATGGGGCTTCCACCACTGACCGTTGTGGTAGATGCCGCTGGTGGTCGGCATCAGCCCGGTCATGACGGCCGAGCGGCTGGGGCAGCAAACCGGCGAGGCGCAGTACGCATGCGTGAACTCCACGCCCATCTTCGCGAGCCGCTGCTGATTCGGCGTGTGGACCTTCCCCGCGTAGCCGCCCAACCCGACCGTCCAGTCCCGCATGTCGTCGACGGCTACGAACAGCACGTTGGGACGCGCGGGCGCCTTTCGCGCAGCCGCAAGCCCTCCGGGAAGGGACAGCGCGGCCGCGGCGCCAAGCCCCAGCTTCCTCAGCATCGCCCGTCTCGTCAGCGTCGCGCCGTTCATTTCTCGCTCGCGGCTTTTCCGGCCGGCCCGGCCCAGCCCTCCGGCAGGGGCAGGCGCTTCGACCACGTCTTGCCCCCCGCCTCGCTCCGCCGCCGCATCAGCCGCCCGCGGCCGTGCTTCTTCGCCTTCCCCGGCTCCTGGCCGGACCCCGTTCCCGCAAGGGCAGCGCTCAACGAGGCAAGGCACGGTATGGCGGCAACGTTTGCTCTGGCCATTCTCTCTCCCCTCCGCGCGTCGATCTCGCGATGGAGGGCGTCGGGATCGCCGCGGCGCTCGTCGGCCTCGTCGGGGGGCCGATCGGGCATCGGCATGCCGGCCGGCGGCGGGGTGCGCTTGCGATCGCCGCGGAGGTACTCCGCCGCCGGGACGACGGGGCGAACGGCCCGGGGCTTGGCGCGAGCCGGTCCGGGGTCGAGGTAGCGCAGGAACGTGACCAGAGCGCGGATGTCCTTGTCCGCCAGGTGTGAGGTCCTGCCGTGGCGGTCGTGGCGGTTGTGCTTCGTGAAGACGTCCGCCAGCGTGGCTGCGCGGCCGTCGTGCAGGTACGGCTCCGATTGCCTCAGTCCGAACAGGGACGGCGTGTCCAGCGTCCGCAGGCTCCGGGCCTCGCCGGGCCTCCACGTCCCCACGTCGTGGCGGATGTAGCTGCCTCGTGCATCGCGCCGACCGCTGTCGGCATAGGCGGGAGGGGGATGGCACACGATGCAGCCGGTGACGTCGCTTTCGAAGACGGCCTTGCCCCGCCGGATCACCCCCGCCAGCCGCGGCGGGGGCGGCGGGGGGCGCTTGGGAGCGAGGCTTTCGATGTAGGCTGCCAGCGCGTCGAGGTCGCGGCTCAGACCCGCGTTGGTCCTGGCGAGGTGGCTGTTCATCCGTCGCTGAGGCATGAACCACTGCCCGGCCATCACGAGGCGAGTGAAGCGGTAGGTGTCCTGGATCTCGTCGAGATGGGCCGTGTAGTGCAGGGGAGGAGACGCCATGCAGCCGCGGAGGGTGCGCGTATCGAGCGGACCCTCGCCGAGGTCCCACTGTCGCCCGTCCTGCCCCCCGCCGTCGGGATGGCAGGCGGCGCAGGAGACCCATTGGTCCTTGGTGAGGCGCTTGTCGGTGGCCGTGCCGAAGAGATAGCGGCCGCGGGCGATTAGCGGCGGTGTGGGGTCGTGGGCAAACCGAACGCGGGAGAGCACCTTGCCGTCGGCGGCGCGGAGGGTGACGATCTGCTGGCCGGCGACCGTCAGGACATACAGGCGGCCGCGTCGGCGGTCGAGCAGGATGGCCCCGGGCTCGAGGCCGACATCCCTCGTATGCCACCGGGGGAAGTTGCTCGTCAGGTCGACGGCAAGGACGTCGTCACTGCCCGCATTGGCCAGGTACAGCGTGCCGGCGTCCACGGCCGCCTCGATCGGGCGATGCGGCGGGACCGTGAGCACGTCGGGGAAGATGCCGATATCCACACGCTGACTGCCCGGGGCGGCGAGGGCGACGGCGGGGAAGACAGTGCGATCGAACATTCGCCCTCCGAGGCGGGTGTCGCTGCGTATCTGCGGCGCGTAGAGCGTGCCGTCCGGCCCGAGCGTCAGCGCGCGACACTGATTGAGCTGACGGCAGGCGGGCAGACGGCGAACGATGCGGCAGCGCGCGTCGAGGACAACGACGTCACCGGTGCGGAAGCTGACGGCGTACAGCTCCCTGCCGTCCGGCGAGATCGCCAGGGCGCTGGGGCGGCGGATCGGCGGGCTGACGCTCTCGATTTGCCCGGTCCGGGCGCTGACGCGGAGGACCTGGCTGCCGTCGTAGTCGGCGACGAAGACGGCCGCGCCGTCGCGCGACGGCAGGACGGCCCACGGTTCGGCGGCGACCTCCCAGCGCGAGGCCTCCCGAAGCGTGGCGGCGTCGAGGCCGACAATCCGGCGCGTGTCGGAGACGGCGGCGTAGAGGCGTCGGCCGTCGGGTGACAGTGCGATGGAG
>Ga0180438_10004350_pt1 | contig 20472 bp, 15 predicted proteins | sample SS_ome_12_FD_132455 | JGI IMG/M metagenome (GOLD analysis project Ga0180438, IMG submission 132455) | Hypersaline lake sediment archaeal communities from the Salton Sea, California, USA - SS_3_D_2 metaG | ecosystem: Environmental > Aquatic > Non-marine Saline and Alkaline > Hypersaline >... | reverse complement strand
ATCTGCAGAGGAAAAAACATCGGGTAACCGTTCTCACTAATAGACCTTTAACCGACAGAAACGCACTGGTTGAGGAGGAATTAAACACAGTATATGTCAAGAGTCCAGACCTCAAGCGCTTCGCATATCGAATCGAGAAAAAACACGTCTATTTAGCCGCCATGTTGAATCACATAGATGCGTTTTTATTCCAGAGAAAAGTGTATAAATGGATTGCAAAACATCCAGACTTTGATGTTATACAGACATGTAGTCTCTTTAGATTAGCTCGCTGGATTCTGAATAAGTCGAATATAGCGGTGGTTGTCTGGCTACCTGGGAAACCCTCCAGGTTGACCAGAAGAATTATGGGAAAAATGAAGGGTAAGCAGCGATTTTGTTTATTTACACATGGGGACACGGCGGATTTCCTGGTAGAAAAAATGAACTACACAGAAAGCTTGGATTTTACGGTTGTAGAACCGGGTGTGGAACTCGACAAAATCGAAAAGGTCAAGAGTAATAAAGGTCATTTACGTGAAAAGTTAAGAATCCCAGAAGATGCGGTACTTGGAATCACAGTTTGCCGGCTATTGCCGATTAAAAATCTTTCGATGCTAATTTCGTCACTTGCTGAGATAAGCTTGAAGGATAAAAACATATTTTGGCTCATAGTAGGTGAAGGTCCGGAAGAGGAAATACTTAAAGATCTTGTCAGGAATAAACGCATTCAGGATAGGATTCACTTCGCCGGCCAGGTCAGTAATACAGAGGTACACGAGTTACTGGATGCGAGTGATATATTTGCACTTACCTCATTGTACGAAAGTTACGGCATATCGACGTTGGAGGCGATGGGACACGGGCTCCCCGTAATTTGCACAAAAGCAGGTTACTTGGTTGAACTTATTAGAAAAAGTGAGGGCGGTGTGCTGGTTGAGATTGACGATACCAGAAGGTTGGCTGAAGAGATAACTAAGTTATCGGATAGTGCTGAATTGAGGAACAACTACGGACAGAATGGTAAGGCATATGTGTTGCAATTCGGATGGATGCGGACTGTGGAAAAACTAATCGCCGTCTATCAAAAGGCAATATTTGCCAAATGAAGATATGACTGTTACTTGTGTCTTTGTAGTAAGGAACTATTTTTCTCACATCAAAAAGGTGTTAGTCCTAATTCTGTAAGAATCTCCAGCCACTGTTTATTCATATAAGGACAGACCCAATTATATTACTGTTGTTTTTAGAATCACTGCACGATGAAAATTTAGCAATACAGATTCTGCAAATGCGAGTCTTAAAGACAATGTAACATTGTCACTCACAATTTGGCAGTGTAGAGAACTTGGAAAGCAAAAAACAGTTATGCTATTCATCGACTTTGTGAATAGGATAACCACATTTTCTAAGAAATAGATATAGTTAGGTAGCTAACAACTTTAATGAAACTTATTAGAAAACAGTCTGCAGCCTCCGGTGTTTTGTCAGCGACATTTTTTAATACATTGTCATTTTTGCTTAGATATGGCAGACAGGCAGTTATAGCGGCTTTGTTTGGATTGAGTCTCCAACTTGATGCTTTTTACATGGCATTAGGACTTTTAGAAGTACTAATTTTTTCGTTCGCTTTCATATTTGATATTGTTGTGGTGCCCAAAATTGTAGAAGACGAGCAAGCAAAAAACCAAGTAGGAGTGGACCGGCTGACAAGTACTTTTTTTTTGTTGTCGCTGTTTGGAGGTATAATTGCTACTGTTATAATTGCTGTCTTTTCGAGACAAATCTCCTACATAGCGCTTGGTTTCGATGAGACAAAGAGAGAGCAACTTCGAATCGGGCTGTATCTCCTTCTGCCAATTGCTGCATTCTTCCTTCCATATCGGGCACTAGGAGCTTTTTTCAGAGCAAAAAGAAATTTCAGAGTCTTCTATTTATCGGAGATGCTGATCTATCTATTTTCATTCATCTTTCTATTCGTTAAGCCGAAAGACCCAAGAATAATATTTTTATCGAGTTCAATTGGACATACTACTGCATTTTGTGTCTTATTAATTCTTAGTGCAAGAAATTTTAAACTAGTAGGCTATTTCGATAAGTCTATATTGCGCTCCTTCCTGATAGCGACTCCTGCTATACTTTTACTGAACGGAATTACCCAAATTTTAACTTTTACCGATAGGCTATTCGCGACATTCTTAAGTACAGGGAGCATGAGTGCACTTTCCTATGGTAGATTGATTGTTGGAGTATTTCCCAGTCTATTCTCTCTGCAGGTAATATTCTTAACAGTATTTGCTGAAGGCGAAAAAGAAAGAAGAGAAAAAATACTTAACTACACAGTGAAAATTGCGATTATGCTCAGCATTCCATTCACTATAGTATATATAATCAGTGGCGTTCCTATCATACAAATATTGTTTGGTAGAGGAAATTTCGATATCAAAGATGTGCAAACGACGGCACTGGCTGTTAGATACTACTCAATTGGTTTTATAGGAATGATAATTCAACCTGTATGCGTCGCAGCTTTCCGAGTGATGAATAAGATGAGATCTTTGATATTAGTTACTTTAATTGGAATTTGTACGAACGTTGTTCTTAATTCTTTGTTTGTATTTGTATTTCATTTAGAAATAAAAGGAATAGCATTGTCTACATCTATCAGTCTGGCGATGATGTATACATATAGTTTGATAAAATTACGAAAGCTTGGATTAGATTTTGAACTTAAGTCTATATTTAGGTCATTAGGATTATTTAGTATTCTTGGTGGAGTATTGATGCCTCTGCTGTTTTTTATTAGAGGAAGTGAGGTAGTTAGTCTTTTGGCGATATTTTTATTTTTTATTCTCTACTTCTTATGTGTTTTTCTTCTCCCTATTCAAGACCTAAGATGGGCAAGTGATTTCTTAAAACAATTCTTGCGCCAGAAGTTACGAAGAGACACGCTGCAAGTGAACCAGAATCAGGATTAAGGGAATATTATAACATCAACGCCTTTGAAATATACCGAAGAACAATGAAAATACTGATTATAGTTCCTTCACTTAGAGGAGGTGGCGCTGAACGGGTTGTTTCTCTGCTATCACAAGAATGGGCTAAGAGTAATGATGTAAGAATCGGGTTGTTCAACTGTAATGATAGAATATACGATTACGGAGGTATGTTAATTAATTTAGGAGAGAGGCAGGATAAATATCGTTTTGGTAAATTAGGATTGTTGGTCGGAAGGATTCTTGCATTAAAAGCAGTAATAGGAAAGCAAGCTCCAGAAAAAATATTTACATTTATGGAAAGTGCAAATATTCCAACAATTCTAGCATCACTTATCTGTAAGTGCACAGATAAACTAACAATAAGCGTTCATAACAATCCAAGTTTTTTCATCATGTACCAAAAAATTTTTATTTTAACAATATATAGATTCGCAAATGAAATAGTTGCCGTTTCCAGTGGTATAAGCAGAGCTCTTAAAAAGCATTACTTTCTTCCGAAAACGAAGGTGCGTTGTATCCACAATCCTGTTGACCATTCTTATATTTTTAAGAAAATGAATGAAAAGAGCGATTTCGTGGTTCCTATCAACAAGAAGATATTCTTTCTTGGTGTTGGCAGTTTAGAAAAACAAAAAGGATTTGATTTACTGTTAAAGGCATACATAAACTTAAAGGAAAGAGGAACGAACAGTGGAATGATAATATTGGGAGAAGGATCGGAAAGAAAGAAATTAGAAAAATTTATACGTGACAACGATTTAAGTGAAGATGTTTACATGCCGGGCTATGTAGAAAATCCTTTTATTTTCTTTAGCAAAGCCATTGGTTTTGTGCTCTCATCACGATATGAGGGAATGGGTAACGTAATTATGGAAGCGATGGCTTGTGGTTGCCCAGTAATTAGTTTCAATTGTCAATACGGTCCAGAAGACATTATAAAAAATGAAGAAAACGGTCTACTTGTCAAGAATGGAGATATCAAAGCCTTGTCACTAGCGATGGAACGTATTGAAGGCGACGGAGGATTGAGAAAAAAGCTCGTCCGAGAAGGAGAGAAGACGAGTAGATTATTTGATGTGAAGAATATCACTAAAAAATGGTTGGTCAATTGCTAATAATAGATGAAAGAGGAAGTAGATCATTTATCCACATGCACCATATTTCAGAGAAGTAATATCTGTCAAAGAATGTTTTATTAATTTATTAGCAATTTTCCAGGGCACTATTGGAATACTTATTAAGATTTGCGGAAGGTATACTATTCTCTTTTTGCGAGAGAAGAGTAGCTGAAAATAGACAATCTTAAAAGCTATCAGCCCTCAATAAGTAAATAGTAGTAAAAGAAGCAGGAAGGGGATCAAGCATTAAAGAAAGAAATTCGGTATGCAAGAAGGTTAATGGCGTGTACGTTTATGGATGATATATAATTTCAATTTTAATCAGACAAGCAATATATTGAGCCGGTGAGGACTCATGAAAATATAAATAGCTGAAAGGATTTGATATTTCAGGAGAACAATTCTGATGATAAAGATCAAGCACTTATTTATAATTTTTGTTTTTTTCTCGTTTGCAGTTGGTATTAGCGCGAATGAACAAATCGGTTCATACATGGATGAGTACTTTGAGGTACTTGCTTTAGCCGGATTAGTTGAACGACCTGCCCTTATGTACAAATCACTTTCCAGGAATACCTGGGAAGTCCCTCGAGAAAGTGTGGACCACCCATGGAAAACGAGAATGGACGGTGAAAAGGCTTGGAATTGGTCAAAAGGTGTGAACTTGAATTTCATTTCACCTGAATTTGTAGTCTCGTACAACACGTCTTATGATCGCGGATCAAATGATGGTGCGTTTTGGCAGGGAAGGGGCATAAATAGCATGATTTTTGGTGGGGCTAACCTAAATTGGAAATGGCTTTCAGCTACATTGGCTCCCGAACTCTGGTTTTCACAGAATAAGGAATATGATCTTATGCCATCGAATCCTTCCTTGAGTCAATTTAGCTATCCGGTTGGCGGTATAGATTTCCCCCAGAGATTCGGTGATAGCCCCATTATTGCGTATGGACTTGGTCAGAGTGATCTCAGAATGGATATAGGCCGGCTTACATTGGGCCTTTCCCATGAAAACCTTTGGTTTGGATCAACCAATATTAATCCGATACTTATGAGCAACAATGCATCTGGGTTCCCGCATGTAGATTTCGGTGTAAGGAAATTTCACAATTATCTTGGAGATCTGGAAATAAATCTGGTTTGGGGGGGACTTCTTGAATCAGAGTATTTCGATGAAAATGATACAAATGACTATAGGCTTTTCAGCGCTTTAACCTTTGGATATAGCCCTGTGTTTTTAAGAAATCTAACGTTAGGATTCAACCGCGTCATGTATACACCATGGCAAGATCTCATGTTTTATGACTTTATAGTAGTACTAGATCCGACGGGGAGCTATAAATATGGAGCCGATGACAGAGATCAGATGATTTCTTTTACAATGGACTGGTTGTTGCCTGCTTCAATGTTCAACGTATATTTAGAATGGGCACGAAACGACTTCAGTCCTGATTTGCGATACGCGATTAGCTATCCGCAGCATAGTCAAGCATATACTCTAGGATTTCAAAAACTACTCTTTACAAAAAAAAGAAGAATTATTTCAATCATAGCGGAACTGACCGAGTTGGTACGCTCTAAAGATGTGGACGGTGGTTCCCCAAGTTATTACATACACCATCAAGCCATACAGGGGTATACGCATTTAGGGCAGATAATGGGAGCATCTATAGGTCCCGGATCAAATAGTCAGTCTCTTAAAATCAGTTACTATGATCGGTGGGGTCGCGTAGAACTTCAGCTTCTACGTATCGCCTATAATTATGATTATTACTATGCCCAACTCTTTCCTGCAAGCTGGAATCCAGCCTCGAACGAATTAGAAATTACGGCTGGTTTAAAAGGCGTAATTTTCCTGAATATGATTGATATCTGTACAGAGATTGATGTGTCATATTTTGAAAATTTCAATTATATAAGACACAACGATGTCTGGAATTTCTACGGAAAGCTGAGTTTTCGATACCGATTATAGATTTAATTTGCTACGTATTTTCCCAAGATATCAACCGGCGGAGCATACTGCCAGTTTTAACAGTTCTTTCTCGACAGTAAGATCGGATGATAGTACCTATTTCTTGTAAGAACTTCTTTATTATAAATGATGTTATTTAAAGTCGTACTGGCAGGTGATCCAGTTGTGTCTGAAAGATTATGCAGTGATGCTCACAAGATACACGGTATCCATCCCGATAGAAAGCGACAATTTGTTAGATGCATTAGAGTGAAAAGAAACAGACAAGTGTCTTTTAGTTACTGACAAAATATGATCCTATAAGTATACTCATACGTTGTAGATCAGAAGGCGATGGCTCATAAGAATACGTTGGATGAGAGGTAAATATGTTCAGCACCCTGGCAAAGATTATCCTTGTAGGCATTGTCCTGGTTTCGATCATCTTGGGAAACATGATTGATAACCGGGTGAATCGTAAAAAGAAGAACTAGAGAAAGCAACTGGAAAACAAATAGACAATATGGAAAGAACGAATCAAAAAGAAACGACGACATTTTCAATCCTGGATGTATTTTTCACGATTGCAAGGCATCGCTGGTTGATTGTCATTAGCTCCGCAACCGCCGCTGTACTGATCTTTATATTTGCGCTTATATCGACGCAGCTGCCGAACGATCTTAAGAAAAACCCCTTACCTAATTACTATAAACCGCAGGTACAGCTAATGATCCAACAATCCGCTGGTTTGATCGAATCACAGATCTCTTCATCCAGGGGAGCGTTGTCAATTCTTATGGGAGGAGCGGCAAAGAAGAGTGCGGAATTGATTCTGACGGAAAATCTATTAACAGGGAATTTAATAAAGGATCAGATCGCTGAAGAGTTTGACTTCTATACGCGGTACGAATTGCAGAATGCCAGGTTTCCGAAATCTCAAGCTCGAGAGATCTTTGATGAAGCTGTCTCTATCGATGCAGGTGAGAACCTTGACAGCAACATGTTTATGCTGACCTATCTGGAGATTGATCCTGTGTTTGCTACTCAGGTACTCCAGCGGATTGTTGAACTTCTAGAAGCGAAGTTCAAGGAATTGTCGTTGGATAGGGTTCTACGAACAAAGAAATTCATAGAGGACAGGCTAGCTGTTGTTGGAGCTGAGCTTGAGAATGCGCAAACTGATTTACTAGACTTCCAACAGTCCTACGGAATAATCGATATCTCCCGTCAATCTCAAGAGCAGACGAACTTGATTGCCGACTTGCAGGCTGACATAATCCGAAATGAGCTGGAAATCAAGTCTTTGAGCGAATATCTTCCGGCAAATGATCCTAAAATAGTGCGGCTTGAGCAGGAAATAGAGCAAAAAAAGAAAATGGTATCCGGACTTAAGACAGGAACGCAGGAGTTTTCAGGAGATTTCATTCCACAGGATCAATTCCTTGATCTCACGAACCAATATCTGAATCTTCAAAGTGAACTGGAAATAAAGAAGTCTATTTTTAAAATGCTGAGAGAGGAGTACGAAAAGATAAAGATCGAGGAAAATGATAACTCTAGAACACTGCAGATTATCGAGCCAGCTGAAGTACCGGAGCGGAAGTCTTGGCCCCGCCGGTCGGTACTATGCATCGCGATCACATTCGCAACATTTTTCATAGCACTTTTTTGGGCATTTATTAAGGAGTATGGTGAGAGAATAAAGCAAGACCCGGTTGAATCGGAAAAACTCGGACGTATTAAAGCTTTGCTAGCCAAGAGAAAGCGTGAGGATTAAAGATCAAAGAAAGATTTTACAATCCAAGTACGGATTGAAATTACACATTCATTTTCATTTTCTGCGCTATTGTCGGATTTGATTGTCAATAATTGATACTTAAGTAAAATATGCAAGACACCTGCCTTCATATAAAGTTGCCGATGTTTTTTAGCCAGCGAGGCATACCGAGCAAATCAACGAAAATACAAGATGAGCAAAAAAATTCTGGTAATTACATTTGAGATGCCCCCCCTTCAAGGTGGGGGTATCAGTCGTGTTTCCCATGACAAAATATGTTGCTTTCTGCAAAACGGTTATCAGGTAATTCTGGTTGCACCGAAAGCCGAGCTTGATTGCCCAGGAAGCGAGACATGCGAGTACCACGAGATTTCCAGCAGGAATAATGTTAAGAAAACCATACAGAGTATGGTGTTATCTGTTCGCATCCTGAAAAAATATCCTATAGATTTTATTTATGGATTCTCGGGTACGTATGTAGGGCTTGTTGCCTGGACTGTGTCATTATTTTATAAGACGAGATATTTTGTAATGGCACATGGAGCTGAGTTCTTAAAGTATAAGGATAACGTAATTGTAAGATCTATATTGAGATTAATATACAATGGGGCTACAAAAGTAATAGCAGTAAGCGACTTCACTAAAAAAAAGCTGGAAGAGATAGGTGTTAGACCTGATAACATTACTGTTGCACATAACGGCATTCGTGTGGAAAGGTTCAGGGTTGCTTCCACAGAAGATATTGACAGGATAAGACGACGGCATTCAATAGCAAAGAACAAGTTTGTTCTATTGACAATTTCACGTCTAAGCAGGAGAAAAAGTCATTTAGCAGTACTTAAAGCCTTGGCCAAAATATGCGCTATCAATCCAGCATTTAAGAAGGATTTCTTATACCTGATAGGAGGGAAAGGTCCTGAGGAAAGCGCTATTTTGGAGGCTATCGAGGAACAAAATCTTGGGGAAAATGTAATTCTTTTAGGTTTCATTCCCGATGAGGAGCTTACGGCATATTATTCTCTTGCGGATCTTTTCGTGATGCCTAGTGTTTCGATTGAAGGGGAGAAGAATGTAGAAGGTTTTGGCATCGTATTTCTTGAAGCCGGTGCGTGCGGTACACCGTCGATCGCAGGTATTGACGGAGGCATGCCAGATGCTGTATATGACGGTCTAACCGGTTATACTGTTGATGGACATTCTATTGATGACATCTCTGAAAAGATACTATTTCTTTACAAGGATAGAGGTAAGCTAGAAGAGATGTCGAAAAATGCAAAACGGATAGTCACCAGTGAGTTCTCTATTGAATATCTGGTAAAGAAAGAACTACATGACATCGTGAGGTTCCACTCTTCGTGTGGTTAATATTAGAATGTCGATGTAACAATCAGAGTGTGGGTGATATGACTATCGAATGTATGCATCAACCTATAGGTTTAATCGTGTTTTACAAATAGACTATAACGAACGAAGTACCAAAAAAATTTCTTTTGTTCAGTTCGAAAATAACGGTAAAGTTTTTCGGAGGTGGTAGTGGGTGGAGACGTCAAGATTACGATATCCGGCATGACTCTACTAAAAATCCAATTTGCTCGGTGACTATGATAATCGGAGGTCACTAAAATTATGGACGATATATTGTTTTGTGTTATGTATTCCTTTGTTAGTAATGCTTCCTCGTATGTAGATGATGCACCTCTTCCTTCAACAACCCGAATATCATTACTTGATTCTATGAGCTTTTGAGCAATAAAGGATTGGGTTTCACTAAAACCAATTGAGGGAATATAAATTTCTTGAGCATAATTTTCCATTGACAGTTTAAATGCATACTCAATACGTTCATAATATTCACCTCCCAAAACCACTATGAGTTCACATACTCTGAGATCATCAGAATGTACCAACTGAGTTGGTGTCCATGGAAATAGTGTTATGAAACGAATGACCCAAACAGCGACCAAAAGAATAATAATGGATAGTAGTAACTTGAAAGGACGAATAGGCTTCATATGGGCACTTATCATATACGAAAAGGGTAGGTAGAAAAAGGTGAAACTTATCCGGTATGTAGGTATTCACACAGGTAGTTGAATCAATGTCAGACAATGTAAAATTAAAGACAGCTAATAATGCACTTTTTTCTAGCGCAGTTTTTTCAAAAGAAATAGAGTTTGCATTGTTTTATGTATATGTTTTTTTGGCGTTTTTTCACATTCCATTGTTTTGGATTGAAGAAGATTCCATAGGTTTGTTCGATTTCTATCAATTATTATATCTTTTAATAATGTTAACTAGAAGAAATGGAAATGGATTAGAACTACCAACTACCTTAAAAAGCTATCTGGTCATTGTATTGTTATATCTTTGCTTTCTTCTAGTGGAATATGTACTTGTATACAACTCATATATAACAGCTCTTCTAATTAAACAAGTACAGTATTTTGCGGGACTCGTTATTGTATTCTCCTTTTTTACACGATATACAGAATATTCAGAAAAAATCATATTCAATGTACAGCTTATATTCCTCTTAATGGTTATATTCGCCATTCTAAACTATTTTAGCGTTTTCAATAGAATTGGTTTGGGTGAACTGTTGGGTTATGGTAGAAAAGAGAGACTCGGTTTACCTCTCAAGCTAGGAACCAGTTCAAATCCTGCAGGATTTGTGATGAGTGTCTATCTACTATTTGCATGGTTGGTAATGGCGCGGCAATATAGGAGAAATGTTATCACGGTTGTTACAATCATTGCTTCCTTTGTAGCACTAATACTTACATTGTCGAGAACCAATATATTTGCTTTGAGTTTCGTCATGCTAATTGTCCTTACGATGCGAATGTTCAAAAACAATAGATATTTTTTTACATCGCTATTCATTCTGGCTGTAATAGTCGTTTCAATCATAATTGCAATTGAATATCTTCCTCGAGAAAACAAAGTATGGCGAGTTATTCAGTACATCCAAAATCCATCAGGGATATTGACAGATTCGTCGTTAAGGGTAAGGTATGCTTTTCTGTGGGCAGCGGCTATTAGAAACTGGTTGGAGAATCCACTAACTTTTTTATTCGGGAAAGGGGTGGGTTACCTAACGATAGTTGATGGAACTTTTTTTAGACTGCTGGGGAATCAAGGAATAATTGGTTTAGTGTTTTTCATATATGTTTGGATAATTCATTATATCACACACTACCGTAGTAACAAAGCAGTAATACTATTGATGGTTTTTATAATCATTAATGGAATATCAGGAGATACACTGATAGTGAGCTATCGCTCAATGCAAATCTATGTAATATTTCTTGGCATGTTTATATTTTCGCATAATAATCCTGACAAATTGAAACAGGAATACAATAGTAAAAGTATAATAATTTAGGATATTGTCAAAAATAGGAGAATGAAGTGAAAGTACTGGTTACAGGAGGAGCAGGAAATATAGGCTCGGTTGTCGTAAATAGATTGCTTACTGAAAACTACGATGTCATTTCCCTGGATGCTTTATGGTTCGACAAGAAAATTCCATTAATAAATACAAGTAATCCGCATTTTCAATTCATAAAAGGAGATATACGTGACAGTAAACTAATGGACAAAGTATTAAATGGTGTAGATCTTATACTGCATGCTGCTGCAGTTGTCGGAGATCCAGCCAGCAAGAAATACCCAACGCTAACAAGAGAAATAAATGAGACATCGACTATTGAACTAGTTAGAAAAGCAAAAGAAAAAGGTGTTAGAGGATTCTTCTTTTTTTCCACCTGTTCGAACTATGGTATAGCTGATGGATTGGCAAAAGAAGAGACAACTTTGAATCCACTTTCTCTATACGCTGAGACAAAAGTCAATGTTGAAAGGTACCTGTTAAACGAAGAAAACAATATAGACTGGATTATAGGTAGATTTTCGACTGTATACGGAACATCACCTAGAATGCGTTTTGATTTGACTGTAAATGATTTTACGATGACAGCATTTAATAAAGGAGAACTTGATATTTACTTCCCAGAGTCATTTCGTCCATATATACACACGTATGATGTTTCAACTGTAGTAGCAAATATAATTAGAAATTTCGGTAAAATGAAAAACAACGTATTCAACATTGGCTTTTCGGGTGAAAATTACCAAAAAATACAGATTGCCGAAATCGTAAAAAAGCATCTTCCAGATACGAGGATTAGAATAGTAAAAGAAGGCGGTGATCGCCGAGACTACAAAGTAGATTTTCAGAAACTAAAGAACTATCTCAAGATTAAAAATGTGTATAATGTAGAAAAAGCTGTAAAAGAATTAGTAGATATCCTGAATCAAGGGATAATTACAGATTTTGATAATCCTTTATACTACAATACTTTACCAGAAATAGAAGACGAAATATTCGTGAAATAATGATGAAAACAGATAATCTTTATAAGAAAATTGTAGAATTCATAAGAATACAATTCAATACAGACGAATTTATTCCTCTTCATGCACCAGTATTCAGGGGTAGAGAGAAGGAATATCTAATTGACTGCATTAATACCGGATACGTTTCATCTGTTGGTAGCTATGTCACAAAATTCGAAAAAATGTGCTGTGACTATGTAAGAATTAGTTATGCAGTTGCTACAGTGAACGGAACTTCAGCTTTGCATACAGCCCTTCACATGCTAGATGTGAGCTCAGAAGATGAAGTGCTAACACAACCATTAAGTTTTGTAGCAACATCAAACGCAATTAAGTATTGTGGAGCAGTTCCCGTATATGTAGACGTAGAGAAAGAGACTTTTGGTATGTCACCAGATAGTTTGAGTATCTTCCTGAAGAAATATGCTGAAATAGATAAGCAAGGTAATTGTATCAATAAGTCAACAGGTAGGAAAATTAAGGTTTGTATTCCTGTACATGTGTTCGGTCATCCTGTACGTATTTATGATATCGTAGAAATCTGTAAGGACTATAGAATATACGTTGTTGAAGACTGTGCAGAATCTATAGGAAGCACGGTTCGGGGAGTCCATACGGGAAGGTTTGGTAAGATCGGAGCATTCAGCTTTAACGGAAATAAAACGATAACCACAGGTGGCGGAGGCATGCTTGTTACAGATGACGAGGAACTGGCTACAAGAGCGAAACACATAACAACAACTGCAAAGACTCCTCACAAATGGGAATACATACATGATGAAACGGGCTTTAATTATCGGTTACCAAACATAAATGCAGCTTTAGGGTGTGCACAGATGGAAGAACTACCGAAATATATTAATAACAAAAGGGAACTGGCAAAAGCATACAAGGATTTTTTTAATGATACTGAAATAGATTATTTTGAGGAAAAACAAGGATACAAATCGAATTATTGGCTAAATGCAATAATTATGAAAAACGAGAGTGACAGGGATGAATTTTTACAGTATTCAAATGATAAAGGTGTTATGACTCGACCGCTGTGGAGGCTAAACAACAAACTGAAAATGTATGAAAACTGCCAACATGGTTCCTTAGATAACGCAGAGTGGCTAGAATCTCGAGTCGTGAATATACCTAGCAGCCCACGCTTTTGAAAAGGATCTTATGTATAATGTAATTAAAAGAGCCATAGATATTATAGTTTCTATATTAGCTTTGCTTCTATTCTCTCCACTTCTATTAATTGTCGCTATTATCCTGAAACTTACAGAAGAGGGAGAAATCATTTACAGACAAAAGCGAATTGGATTGAATGCGCGAAACTTTGATCTGTTAAAGTTTGTAACGATGCGAAGAAACAGTGAAGATCACGGGAGTATAACGTATCAGAATGATCCAAGAATATTGCCTTTCGGAAGAATCTTGCGAGATACAAAAATAAATGAGCTCTTGCAGTTGATAAATGTTCTAAAAGGGGAGATGACGCTTGTTGGACCACGACCTTTGGTAGACGAGACGGGTTTTCAATATTATCCAATGGAAATAAGGGAAAATATTTATAGAGATAATAAACCTGGACTGACCGGAATAGGATCACTTTTTTTCCGTGATGAAGAAGAAATGCTCCTTAAAGACAGTAAAGCAATTGACACTGTATATAAGACGGAGATTATGCCGGTGAAGGGAGCACTTGAGCTCTGGTATCGAGAGAAAAAGAACTTATGGATCGACTTAAAGATTGTAATGCTTACCGCTATTTCGATAGTATTTCCAAAAAATAAAATATATATAAATAGCTTTACGTCAATCAATCAAGGTATTATTGACAAGTATTTGAAATTAAGGCTTGGAAAATGAATATTCTTGTTACTGGTACTGCAGGTTTTATTGGATTTCATTTGGCCAAAGCGTTGTCGGAACGAGGCGATGAAGTTACAGGCTTAGACAATATAAATGAATACTACGATGTAGAATTGAAATATGCCCGGCTTCGAGAAACAGGAATAAAAACAGAGAAAATTAAGTATAATGAGATACAAAAGTCAACTCGCTATCAACAATATAGTTTTATAAAGCTCGATTTGAATGATAGAGATGGATTGTTTAAGCTTTTTGAAAAAAAAAGATTTGATGCTGTGTGTCATCTAGCAGCACAAGCCGGTGTGAGATACTCTCTAAAAAATCCGTACGTATATCTAAATAGTAACATTAATGGTTTTTTAAATATCCTAGAAGCATGCAGAATTTACAATGTTAATAACTTGTGCTTTGCTAGCAGCTCCAGCGTATACGGACTAAATCAGTCTTTGCCATTGAATACAGATGACAATGTTGATCATCCAGTAAGTCTATACGCTGCAACAAAGAAGGCGAATGAACTAATGGCTCACTCTTATAGCTACCTGTATAATATAAAAACTACAGGAATAAGGTTCTTTACTGTGTATGGGCCATGGGGAAGACCTGACATGGCACTATTTATTTTTGTTTCTAATATATTACGAGGTAAACCTATAGAAGTATATAATTATGGGAAAATGAGAAGAGATTTCACCTTTATTGATGATATTGTTGAAGGTATTATTCTAGTTATGGACAATCCAGCGAAACCAATAAAAGCATTGGATGGAGAAAATCTTAGCCCGTCGTCATCTACTGCTCCTTATAGAATTTATAATCTTGGAAGCAGCTCGCCCATAGAATTGATAGATTTCATCAAGGAAATAGAGAATAAACTTAGAAGAAAGGCAATTAAGAATATGCTTCCTCTACAACCTGGAGATGTGAAAGCAACCTACGCAGACACTCAATCAATCAGCAATGATTTAGGCTACCATTCAAAAACGAGTATAAAGGATGGGATATCATCCTTTATTAGTTGGTACAAAAATTACTATTTATCTGAATAGTCTATATACATCGACCATATTGTAGAAATGTACGCCATGTATCCAGAGATAAGTCTTGGAATAGCTCTGTTACTATTATTATCACTAAGCTATTTATTATATAAATTGTGGAAAAACCATACAACTGAGTTTTCTTATACAGAAAGTAATTGTTACATTTATATATGAATATGCCCACTATATGCATTGCGCATGTTGTCACGCGGCTAACAAATGGCGGTGCGGAAGAAAACACACTTTATACATTAAATGGTCTTGTTGACCTAAATTATGATATCACACTTATCAGTGGAAAAGAGATAGAAGACGAAATAGTAAAGAAAATACCCATTGATAAAAATATTACAACCATAACAGTAGATAGCTTGTGTAGAGAGATTAGTCCAATTAAAGATGTTATTAGCCTCTTTGTTTTAACAAAAATACTAAAGCAGAAGAGGTATATGATAGTACATACACATATGGCAAAGGGAGGTATATTAGGACGGATTGCTGCATATTGGGCAAAAGTACCAATCATTGTGCACAGTATTCATGGAACAACATTTCCTCCTTCTACTTCATTGATAAAAAGATCATTTTTTAGATGTCTTGAAAGAATCGTTGCCTCCATTACGACTTTCTTCGTGCCTGTAGGTGAAGATGTCAGGGATAGATATATAAAAGCAGGAATTGGCAAAGCTGATATATATCGAGTAATACATAGTGGTATGGATATAGCTCGATTCAAGGAATCATCTTATGTGTCTACAGAAAAACGTTTCAAGTTAAAAAAGAATCTAAGAATTCCTGTAGACAACATAGTTATAGGAAAAATTGCGAACCTAGAGAAAAGAAAAGGTCACAAGTATCTGTTAGAGGCAGTATTTCCGATATTGGATAAATACCCTTTTGTAACTGTTTTAATCGTAGGAACCGGAAAGCTAATGCCTTACTTGCAAAGAGTTATTAAAAAAAGAGGTTTTGAAAAAAGGATAATTTTTACCGGCTACAGACATGATGTAGAAAACATATATGCGATAATTGATATACTAGTTCTTACATCATTATGGGAAGGATTACCTAGAGTACTTGTCCAAGGCGCGCTGGCTGGTAAAGCTCTCATTTCATTTGACGTAGAGGGCGCTCGTGAAGTGATACAAGATGGAGTAAACGGATTTGTCGTAGAGAAGAAAGATATAGAAACTCTAAGAGATAAACTGGTGTATTTAATCGAGAATAATAACAAGATAGATGAAATGTCATTAAAATCTAAAAGTATAATTGATAGAAGTTGGTCTATAGAAAACATGATAGATGAAACAAATTCTTTGTATAGAGAATTATACGAAAGATATGCAATTAAGTAATCTGGCAAGAACTCTACTGTTCAGTATAACAGCACTATGTCTCTCATTGTTATTTAATTATCTGCTAATACTAGTTTGGAAAAAGTATAAAATAACGATTTTACGCGCGGCTGTAAGGAACGATAGATGGGGAGCACACCATATCCAATTAACTGGTGGTATTGTAATAGTTACCATATTCGTTGGTTATTTTATTTTATCGCTTTATACTCTTCCAATATCTTTTCAATTCAAAATTGCAGTCATAGGCTCAATCGCAATTTTCATCCTTGGTTTACTTGATGACGTACTCAACCTAAAATCATATCAGAAGTTACTGGGACAGATTGTTGTTACTCTTGTAATATTGATGTTTGGAATCAGAGTACAAATTTTTGGAAATTTTCTTGACATAATACTTACCTTTATTTGGATAGTCGGTATTACTAATTCAATAAATCTACTTGATAATATGGATGGGCTAGCCGGAGGAATTTCTTGTATCGCACTGGCATTTTTAGGTGTTAATTATCTTCAAGAGGGCAATATAACTTACTTTCTATTTTGTACTGTACTTGCTTCGTTAACAATTGGTTTTCTAATATTCAATTTTAAACCAGCGAAAGTCTATTTAGGAGATAGCGGAGCATTATTTATCGGATTCTTTATGGCTGTATTGATTGCACTTGGAACGAATTCAGAAATTCAGGGCAAATCTTTAATTGGTGTATTGGTATTTCCCGTAATTCTACTAATGATACCTATTTTCGATACAACATTTGTTTCAATAACTAGGAGGATAAGGAAACAATCATTTTTTAGAGGTGGAAAAGACCATATATCACATCGACTTGTACAACTGGGAATGTCTGAAAGAGGGGCTGTAATAACGCTTTACATAATTTCATCGTTACTAGGTTTACTGTTTTTTATATTGCGAGAGGTGAAATTAATTCCATCAATTATTTTATATTTTCTTATAAGTGTAGCTATCATTCTATTTGGAATATATATAGGTAGATTAAAAATTGGTGAAGAGAAAGAAAATGATGAGTACATTAAAAAATCTGTTAAAATTACAGGAAATATATTATTCAAAAAACAAATACTCATGATAGTTCTGGACATTTTTCTTTTAGGATTAATATACTACTTATCATATTTAATCAGGTTTGGTGGTGAAATCGATAAAAATGATTTTATTATATTCCTTCAATCAATTCCGTTTGTAATACTAATTAAAACAATACTATTGAACTTATTTAAAACATACACGATTGACGTGCGTTATTTCTCTTTTTCTGATGCAATGAAAATTTTAAAGAGCATGACACTTTCCACATTTACAGCTGTATTAATTTTTACTTTCTGGACAAGATTTCAAGGTTATTCAAGGGCTGTTTTTGTAATAGACTGGCTGCTTTCATTAGCAGTTTTAGGTGGCATAAGAGTGTTTTATCGACTATTTGATTATTTGTTTTATCCATTGAAAGTTGATAAAATGGATAAAATAGCTTACGTGGGTGATATTAAAAACTTCAAAGCCATTGAATTTCTTTTGAGAATTAAAAACATTGATAAATATCATATGAAAAAAATCATAGATATTGATGCGATCAATGAAAATGATGAAGAATTTGAAAATGTATTGTCAAATATAGATATTTTGATATTTGAAGAGGAAAAAGTAGAGAATGTAGAAAAAATGATAAAAAACAAGCGTATTAAAACTATTTCTTTGATGAAATTTATAGAAGAAATCATATATAGTAGAAGGGAAAAATGAAAATATTAATTACTGGTGGTGCAGGTTTTATAGGATCAAATCTTGCGAGAAAATATCTAGATCGAGGAGATGATGTATACGTATTAGATAATTTGTCCACAGGAAAACTAGATAACATACAATATTTTTTAGAAAAGTATAAGAAACAATTCTTCTTTCAGAACGGTACAATTCTTGAAGATGATATTTTAATGGAAATGACAGGTATAGTAGACTATGTAATACATTTAGCAGCGGCTGTTGGTGTAAAATATATTATTGACAATCCACTAGAATCAATGGAAACAAATATTGTAGGTACGGAAAATGTTCTGAAGTGGGCAAGAAAATTTAAAAAGAAAGTATTCATTGCTTCATCGTCTGAAGTATATGGAGACCAGGAAAAAGCTCCTCTTGAGGAAGAAGATTCTGTTGTTTACGGACCATCGGTAAAACTAAGGTGGTCCTATGCGGCGTCAAAACTGGTGGATGAGTTCTTAGCGCTGGCCTATTATAGAACGCTAGGTTTCCCCGTTGTGATATGTAGATTTTTCAATATTATAGGGCCGAATCAGACCGGTGAATACGGTATGGTCGTACCGCGTTTTATTGAATGTGCATTGAAAGAAAGAAATATACCTGTGTATGGAGATGGCAATCAATCGAGAACATTTACATATATAGAAGATGCAGTCGATGCCATTATGAAAATGATGGATAGCAATAATTGTGTTGGACAGATTATGAATATTGGTGGAGAAGAAGAAATTAAAATAATAGATCTAGCACAGAGAATAGTGGACCTTACAGGATCAAAATCAAAAATTGAATTAATTCCTTATAAAAAAGTTTACAATAGTGATTTTGATGACATGAAGCGTCGTGTTCCCTCTTTAAAGAAGATAAAGGAACTTATCAAGTATAGCCCCAAGTATGATTTGAATAGAGCATTAAAAGAGATAATTGAACATCGGGTAAAACACAATAATTAGATACACCTTTAGAAAATATATAAATGACAATTTAGACAAGAATTCTCTATTATTTTCAGCAAGTGACATGATAAATGTTCTGGTTTTTCATGCAAATATAAAGAAGGGGGGTATTGAAAGACAGATAAAATACCTATTTGATTATCCATCAAAAAATATTGGCTACAAACTGCTGTTTGCATACTATGGCAAGAGAGAAAAAAATATTTCTCAATCAAAGATAAACGCTGTGTATATTCGTTGGATTTTTGGAAATTCACGTAAAAAGTATAAATATTTATTTTATCCTTTTTTTATACTAAAATTGGTATTTTTTGTTGTTCACAAAAAAATTGATATCATTCATACGTATGGACCAATAGAAAATATCACAGCATCTTTTCTTAAACTGTTTCTTAGGATACCCATAGTTGTCTCGGTTCGCACAACGGCAAAAGATGCATTTAGACTAGCAAGAGTATGGGGAAATATATCAGATTTCATTATAACAAATTCTTATAGCATAAAGGAGATTCTAATAAGAAAGTATTCTATAAAAAATAAGAAAATAAGAGTAATTAAAAATGGAATTGACAATAAAAAGTTTTATTTTTGTAAAGCTAATAAATATAAAAGAAAAGATGTTTATAATTTTGCATTAGTAGGTAGGTTTAGTAGAAGCAAGAATCAAATAGATGCAATAAAAGCATTCAGTGAATTAAATAAAGAAGAAGAAAAAAAAATAAAATTAGGATTACTATTAATAGGTAGAATTGATGACAATAAGTATTATGAAAAAATAATTGAGTATATAAAGTTTTTAGAACTACAGGACAAAATCGAAATTATTACTTGGATTGATAATATTGAATACTACTATCACACGAAAATTGATTGTCTGATATTGACATCCTTAACAGAAGGACTACCGAATGTGATTTTAGAGGCAATGTCAACAGGTGTTCCCTGGATTTCCTATGATGTAGCTGACACAAGATATCTTGCTGGAAATAATTTTGAATATGGAGTCATAACAAAAGAAAACACGTCAAAAGAACTATTGAGAGAAATGAAAAGTATGATAAATACTAATCATAGTGTAATAAAAAGAAAAATGAAAAGCGCACGAGAATTTGTTGAAAAATATTACACAATTGAAGATAGTATAAATAAAATACTATCATTATATAAACATGTTATTTTACAAGAAGAAAAAGCAAGAAAATAGAGATACTCGACAAATCGACTTTGAATTTTCTAAAACATAT
>Ga0180438_10004349_pt1 | contig 20473 bp, 18 predicted proteins | sample SS_ome_12_FD_132455 | JGI IMG/M metagenome (GOLD analysis project Ga0180438, IMG submission 132455) | Hypersaline lake sediment archaeal communities from the Salton Sea, California, USA - SS_3_D_2 metaG | ecosystem: Environmental > Aquatic > Non-marine Saline and Alkaline > Hypersaline >... | reverse complement strand
TTCCGAATTACTCGTTCGACGGCATGGCCATGCTTAAGCAGCACATCCTCTATTACGGGAAGGACCGCGCATGCGTGCGCCCGTGCTACGAGAGCTTCCTCAAGTTGCTCGAATGGGCGTGGCGCACACAGTGCGACGACGACGGTCTGATCAAGCGCACCGATCATCCCTACTTCGGCGGCATGGGGTTCGCCGATTGGTCGGACTTCCCGTCCGGTGGACGATTTGAAGAACTGTGCTGGCTGCAGTGCAAGTATCTGGAGGCGCTGCACGACACAAGGCAGATCGCTGTCATCCTCGGCGACGACAGGACCGTGCGCAAGCTGGCGCCCAGGATCGCTTCGCTCGAACGGCTGATCGTCGAGCGGTTCTGGAACTCGCGCAGGGGATTCGTCCACACGCTCAACCACATTGGGCGGCCGAAGTCGGACAGGCAGAAAACCGGCTGGGACTACGATCCGTTCGAGAACCTGCAGGCCAAGATCCACTATCGCAAGACCTATGAGGAAAAGGTCCGGCTCGGACCGAGCGGGCCGTCGCGGCAGTCCAATGCGCTTGCCGTCTTGGCGGGACTGGCCACGCCGGAGATGGCGAAGACAATCCTGAAGCGCGTCTTCGACAATCCGAAGATATCTCCGGTGATCACCGCGTATTTCAGCTATTACGAGCAGTTGGCACGCGGTCTTTGCGGCGACCCCGCTGGCGCGGTTCTGCACATGTGCGATTTCGTGGGAAAGATGCTGGAAGAGAACGATTCAGCCACGTTATGGGAAACGTGCTACGATCTGCCCCAGTCCGATCTCCGGAGATACTTCGGATGCGAGGGCGATCTCTGGACGTGGCCTGTCAGCCTCTGCCACGGATGGGGCGCGGGCGCCGTGCCGCTGGCGACGCAGTTTCTTCTGGGCATCGTTCCGGCCGCGCCGGCCTTCGGCAAGATCGCGCTCGCTCCGTGTTCCGGCATTCCGTGGACCTTCACCGTCGACGTGCCCACGCCCCGAGGCGTCATCCGCGTCGTCAAGGAAACGAAAAGGGGCGACATCCGGTATACTATTCCCAAACGAATCAAACTCGTCCCGGAAACACAGGCGCGAGTGGGACAAGGGTTCACGGTTGACCGTTAGAAACGAAAGGAAGGCAGGATGAGAAGTGAAACGTTGTCTGACAAGGGGCTTTTAGCGGTCGTCGCAGCCATTGCAGTCTGTCTGTTTGCCGGTTCGGTCCAGGCTCAAGCCTTCATCGTCAAGGACGGAGACCCCCAAGCACAAATTATCATCTCCGAAACTCCGACCCGCGGCATCACGCTGGGCGCCTCGGACCTTCAGGCGTACATCGAAAAGATCAGCGGCGCGAAGCTGCCCGTCGCGACTACCGTGAACGATGCGATCCCCGTGAAGATTTACGTCGGGAAGAGCGAGTTCACCGACGCCTTGAATTTGAGCGATGAAGGACTCGAATACGGCGCATTCAAGATGGTTTCTGGGAAGGACTGGCTGGCGCTGTTCGGACAAGACCGGAACTATGAGCCGCGTGACCGCCACATCCGTTTCGAGAACGGCGAACGGGACTACAGCGAGTGGGACGCCCTGACGGGCGCGAAGTGGGATAACCCAATAGATATCTTCCCCTTCGGCGGCCCCGAATACAGCGACGCCGTGGAGGTTTCGGCCTACGATCGGCGGGGGTCGCTGAACGCCGTTTACGAGTTTTTGCGAACGCTCGGTGTGCGCTGGTATTTCCCCGGCGAACTGGGCGAAGTGGTGCCGAAGATGACGAGCATCGCGCTTCCTGAAGTGAACAAGACCGTCAGGCCCGATTTGAAGTATCGTCACTTGTTCATCTATTACGGCGATTTCGCGCGCGGGTCCAGGGATTACGTTCTCTGGCAACTGCGGATGGGACTCGAACAGAAGGACGGATTCGGCGGCGGGCACGGACTAATCTATATAACCGGACGCGACAAGTCGCACCCGGAGTACTTCGCGCTTTATGGCGGCGAACGGGCGACGGATGCGGCGTACGGAAATGGTTTCACCTGTTTTTCCTCCGAAGGGTTGATGGACGAGGCCGTGAAGTACTGCAACACCGTTTTCCGGCTGTATCCCGACGAGCGTACGCTTTCCATCGCGCCCGCCGACGGCTACGGCACCATCTGCGAGTGCGACCTCTGCAAGGGCAAGGCCACGTGGGAGCGCGGCTGGAACGGCATGCTCTCCGATTATGTCTGGAACTTCATGGACCGCGTGGCACGCGACGTCTACAAGACCTATCCCGACCGGCGCGTGAGCAACCTGGCATACTCCGTGTATCAGTTGCCCCCTGAGAAGATGGACCAACTCAGTCCCAACATGGTTGCCGTGCTTTGCCGCTGGCGGAGCGAATTCCACAAAGAGCAAACCCACGAAGACTTCAACAAATTGACCGAGGCGTGGCTGGAGAAGTTGCCGTCGAAGGAACTCTATATCTGGGACTATTACTTGCACAACCGCGCGGACGGCCCTTGGGTCGGCGTGCCCGTCTACTATCCCCACATCATCGCAGACGACCTGAGTTTCCTGAAGGGGAAATCCCGCGGGGAATTCATCGAAATCAGCAACAACTGGCAGCCGCAGAATTTCCCGTGGGACGCGATGGCGGTTAACCATTTGAACGTATACGTCACTTCGCGGCTCTACTGGGATGCGGACCGGGACGTTGACGCGATGATGGGCGAGTTCTACGAGAAGTTCTACGGCCCCGTGGCGGAGGAAATGAAGGGGTTCATCGAGTACGCGGACGCGAACTGGATGCGGGGCAATAAGGACGTGGCCGTTATTGACCGCATGTTCGAATTGATCGGCGACGCGCGCGACCGGGCCGGCGATACGGTCTACGGCCGGCGGATCGGCCTCGTCGCCACGTACATGGAACGGCTGAAGCCCGTGCGTGAAAAGCTGGCCAAGGGCCGCGACAAGAATCTGCCTGCGGCCCTTGCTCAGGAGCGCAACAAGAACCACATCAAACTGGACGGGAAACTCGACGACAAATTCTGGGAAGGGCTGACCGAATACGATCTGAAAGACCTGGCGACCGGCGACGCGCCCGCGAACAATACGACCTTCCGCGTCGGCTGGGCCGAGAACGCCTTGTATTTCGGCATCACGTGCGAAGACGCCGACATGGAAAACCTCTACGTCTCGGCGACCGAACGCGAAGACGCCAATGTGTTCAATGGCGACCACATCGAGCTGCTGATGGAAACCCCGGTGCACTCCTACTATCAGATCGCCGTCAGTCCCACCGGTGCGGTATTCGACATGGACCGCGAAGACGGCGACTACAAATCAACCTGGTCGTCGGGCATCGAGGCGTCGGCCGACCGCGGCGAAGGGTACTGGTCGCTGGAAATGCGAGTGCCCGTCGCGGGCGAGAATGCGGCCGCAGTGGACGCGCTCAACGGCATCGCGGGACCGAAGCCGGAAGAAGGCGCGCCGTGGTACTTCAACCTGTGCCGCCAGCGCACCCGCGGCGACGCGTCCCAGTATTCCGCCTTCTCGCCGACCGGAAGGATCTCGTTCCACGTCCTCGACAAATTCGGACCGTTGACGGTCAAGTGATCACGCGCGCGCGAGGGACTGCGACACTGGCGGAACTTCGCGCGCACAGACATACGAATACAGTCCGCTTACCGAATCGGCCTGTCATACGGTGCTCTCCGCCGCGGATCTTCCAAGCGCGGAAGTGACGGCCGGACGATGGGCTTGACCGGCAGGTCGGGGCCTCTCGTCTGAACCGACAAGTGGATGACGCTCTGGGCCAACGCCACGCCTTTGCCGAGGAGATTCCCGCTCGTCAGGCCAATCCCGCGCCCGCTGCCGGGCGTGTCCTCGTAGCGGCTGGCGCCTTCGAGTGCTCGCTGGATGAATTCCGCCACGTCCTTTTCGGTTACCGCCCGCTCGACCTTGGAACCGGCGGTGAAAGCATCCGACAGTACGAGGTCCGCGGCGTAGCCTTCCATCAGCTTCCCCTGCAGGTTCTCGAACAAATTGCGGCGTCCGAAGACCTCGAGGCCGATCACCTGCCCGGTCCGGCTATCCGCGATGGCGATGCCGATCGTATCGCGAGGGCTGAAATGGCCGAGGCTCTCGTGCATCTCATCGAACCGGCTCTGCACTTCCCCGTCGGAGAGGGCCTCCTCCATGCTGCCCGTCGGGCTGGCGGGTGCGCCCAGCGCCCGCGAAGAAGCGGCGACATCGTCCCAGACAACCGACTGATCGGCGCCCTCGCTCACCTTGCGGCGCATACGATTCGGGACGAGTTGTTTGGCGACGCCGAACTCCTTTCCGCCGCGCCAGCGCCCGCGCTCGACGCAGAACACCGGCACGACCACCTTGTTGCCCGGCTCGAGGATGGTGTCCTGCCGGATCATGCGTGTCTGCTTGCCGCCCTTGACGATCTCGCCGCTGAGCAGAAAGATCGTCTTGTCGCTCACGTTTTCCATGTGCACTTCGGAGACGGCGGCGTTCTCCTTCTCGGAGATCTTCAGCCAGCCCGACTCGACGGCCGCGTCCATCGTCTCCCAGTCCCCCCCGGCCTGCTTGCCGCTGAAACGAATCGGGAAGACGTGCATGTTCTTATATGTGCGCGCCTTCTCGACCGTCAGTGCGCTCAGCAGCGCTTGGACTTCCGGTTTCTGGCCGTTTCTCGCTTCAACCAACTGCTGCCCCCTTGCCGAAACCGCCAACACCAGCCCTACTGCCGCAATGACCGCCCAACACGACTTCATCCTGTCCATGGCACGCCTCCTTCGCGCTTACAGACCCGGCAAAACTCCCATTCCTTATCTTAGACGCGCCAGCCCCGCATCGGTTCCCGAAATCGGCGTATGCGTCCGGATCACGCCACCCACACCATGGTCAATCTAAGACATGGGTCTGGATGAATGCCCAAGGTCGGCGGTCTACTCCGTTTCGATGGCCTTCGCCTGAAGCGCCGTCTTCCCCAATTCGCGCAGCTATTCCCTGCTGAACGGTGTGCGAAGGCGTTCTTCCACCCACGCACGATTCACCTCAATTCCATATTGGCTATGCCGCACATAATGGAATCCTTCGACCGACAACGACTTCTTGTATGCTTGCAGAGCTTCCTCGCGCCGGTCCAGCAGGTCAAGCATGTGGCCCTGCCAGACAAGCGCCCCCAAGCGGAAGTCTGGGGTCATCTCCCGGCTTACGGATGCGCGGCCGAACGCATCAAGCGCTTCGCTGTAGTGTCCGGCGTCGTAGAGCGCGAGTCCGAGGTGGAACCAGGATCCGCCTGCAACCTGCAATCCGCCTTGCGTAGCTTCGTTGAAAACGGCAATTGCGCTCTCTTGCTCACCTTCATCGCGCAAAGCGCGGATCCTCTTCGCCATGGCGATGTTGGCTTGAGTAAGCGGAGGGAATATAAGAGCAAGTTCCTCGTTAGGGTCGAGGCGGATTTCCCTCAAGGGACTCTTCCCCTTGAAATGCAGTTGTTGCTCCTTGAGAAGCCGGTCCGTGAACTGAACCTGAACCGTCCCGTCTTCGAAGTATGCCGCCAGCGGAACGGGCATGGTAAGGGAACCCCGACATGTTGCCTTCACTTCGATCAGATAGTCATCCGCCGTTCTCTCACTGCTTTGCACCTCGGCGTCATATGACAAATGGCGGTTCGAGCCTACCCATTGGTCAAAGAACCACCCCAGATCCTGGCCGCTTTCCTCCTCACACACCGAACGGAAGCGCCCCAGGTCAAGGTAGCGGCCGCCAAACTCCTTTAGACACCGGTTGCCGATACGCTCAAAGACCTTCCGGCCAAGGCAGTTGGCGAGCGCGCTCATCACGCTGAAACCCTTTCCATGAACGACTACATTATTGAAGTCAAACTTGACTTCAGCCATCTGTTCGGGGCTGCGCGTGATCGTCGTGTCCAACCCTTTCCGTACTCCGTCCAGGTAACGGGACATCAGTTTATGATGCTCCCCCGGGCCCAATTTTCTCGCAAGCACATACTCGCGATCGAAATACATGCCCAACCCGATAAGCAACCACTGTGACGAGTCCAGGGGCATGACATATTCGTACCAGTATTCGTGGCCAATCTCATGCGCCGTGATCCACCGCCAATGCAGCGGCGATGCGTCGGGCATCCTCTCCATCCCGTGGATTGCAACCATTCCGGTTGCCACGGGAAAACCACCGACAGGAAATTCCTGCCCAGGGACGATCGTCAGGCTGGCGTAGGGGTAGAACCCGAATCGGTCATGGTAGAAGTTGACGACATCAGTCGCCGTTTCCAGGATGAGGTTTGCACATGCCTCACCCTTTTCAGTAAAGAAACACTGAATCACGACGTCGCCCGACTGCGATTCCTTACTTCGAAGCCCTTTTGCCACAAACATGCCAAAGGACTCTGCATGTCGGATATTGTACCAGCCGGACGCAGGGTCCAAGGGGCCGCTCGTTGCCACGACATAACCGGGTGGCGCTCGCACTTTCACTCTGTAATCGGCATGCGTTGGATACCCCCAATAAACCTGAGGGTACCAGTCGACGAAGAGCGACTGATCCGTCCGCGACGGCGAGGAGAGCGAGAATTCCATATCGATCGCCAAGGACTCTCCTGGAACTAACGGATGTGGAATCTCGATGACCATAGGGTCTGTTTCAAGCCCCTTAGAGTCGTGCACGAGCACAAGGGGTTCTCCGTTGCCCTTGATCTCCGCCGATTTCTCCGAACCGGCGGGCCAGCGCAACTGCAGGCGGCGGAGGGGCATGGTCGTAGTATTTGTGATGCGGATCATCTCCCGAGCGGTGAGGCGGTCCACGGTGGGTCCTATTGTGCAGCGTATTGTGTACTCCACGCGTGGCGGATTGCGGGGCGCCCGGAAGTCGCCTCTGTTCGCGGAGACCGCCGCCGGCTTCACACAACCGGCCCCGATGAGCGCGAAGAACACGAGAGCGCCGCGAACGCAACTCAGCATGAAGTGTCTTGGCATAAGATTGCTCCTTTCTTGTCGAGAGAGGTCATGCCCGCCCACGACTATTTCCCTGGGGAGAGAATTGTAGCTGCCAGTCCTCGTTTTGCACCTCCGCGATAGTCGCCCCCCGATAGTGAACCTCCGGTTAATACTCATGTCTTACCATATCGACCGTTGATGCGTGGTCATCGCCAAGCGAAATCAAACTGCGCTGACAAAGCGACCGCGCCAGTCGCTATTCTGCCTCTGCTACCTTTGCCTGCAGCGCCGTCTTCCCCAGCTCGCGCAGCATTTTTTCGACGGTCTTCGCGTCTCGGACGTTCATGAAGCCGAGCTTCTCGGTCCGGCGGTCACCGTCGGAATCCTTCCAACTCCTGGCAGCGATGATGACGTCCCCGCGCCCGTCGCGCCGTTCCGTCCGATACACTTCCTGAAGCCTCTCAGGCGGATAGCTCCGGACCGTCGTGCTGCGAAGGCCGCCCTCGATGCTCAGCGCTCGACGGTCGGTGATCGCGTAGACCGTCTTGCGGGTCGAGCGGTACGTCCACAGCGGCGCCGACAGCATGGCGAGCCCGACGAGGAGGAAGGGAATGATGAACAGGGGAATGAACACGTCTCCCACGTTGCTGAACTCGGGCATCTTGAAGTCGGACGCGCTTAATATTCCAAAGACGGTGAACGCCGTCCAGGGGATGCCGAACAGAAACGCGCCTGTTGACCCCGGCGAAAAGAAACGCGGAACGGGTTGCTCCATCCACAACACGCGCTCGCCGGACTCCAGCTCGCGCTCCACGCGGTCCTGCATCTCGCCAGGCACTTCCGAGCCGATTGCATGCATCTGAATCTCGCCTTCGCGACGATGGTGAACATTCTTCTCGATATCATACCTTACACGGACGTAAGAGCAAGCGAAATGCGCCCCCGGGGGCAGTCCAGCCCCGAAGGGGCGAAAGAGCGCCTCCCCGTTTTTCCGCAAGACCCTCTTGACAACACCTGTTCCATAGTGTAAAGTTCTTTGCATAGCAAAGTACCATACTGCGGTCATACGGAGGACTCGGAATGAATGCCGAGGCGGAACTGAACGCGAAGGAAGCAACCGAGCATCTGGCGGCGATCCGCCGGATCATGGAGAGCGCGACGCAATTGACGGTGCTGCCGGGGAAGGCGGCGATCATCGGCGGCCTTCTGGCGCTGAACGCCTGCGCCGTCACCCGGGGCATTGTCGGGTCCTGGGATTTCTCGGCGATGAGCGCTCTCCATGCCTCCATACGAATGAATCTCATTGTACTGTGGTCCGCGACCGCGGCGGTGGGAATCGCCGTTGACGTGGCCCTCACGGTTCTCGCCGCGCGCAAGCGCGGCGCGTCTCCTTGGTCGAGACTTTCTCAATTGGCCGCCTATGCCATGGCGCCTGGCATCGCGGCGGGGACGGTCCTGACGCTTGCGCTCGGGCAGACAGGCCACTGGGGTCTCGTGCCCGCCCTCTGGATGATGCTCTACGGCGGGGCTGTCTGGACCGCCAGCGTGTTTTCCGTGCGGGCGCCGGGCGTTCTCGGCGCGGTATTCTTCGCGGCGGGCGTCGCCACGGCGTTCTGGCTCTCGTCGGTCTCTCTCCTCATGGTTGCGGCGACGTTCGGATTGGCGCATATCGTCTTCGGCGTTTACCTAATCGCGAAGTTTGGAGATTGAGCGGTTAATGACGCAGCTTCCCTCGCCCGAAGGATTGGATAAGGCCATTCACGAGCGGGCGCGGCTGGGTATCGTCGCCAGCCTCGCGGCGCGCGGCAAGATGTCCTTCAACGAACTGAAGGACGCGCTCGGCATGACCGACGGCAACCTCAGCGTCCACGCGCGCGTTCTGGAGGAAGCGAAGTACATCCGTATCGAGAAGACCTTCGTCGGCCGAAAGCCGCGCACGACGCTGTCGTTGACGGCGAAGGGAAGGAAATCCTTCCGGAATTACGTGGACACCCTCGAGCGTATCGTCGCGCCCGGAAAACGAAAGACGAATGAGGAATAGTGAGTAGTGAATAGTGAATGGAGAATGCCAAGCGAACGGATACAAGACATCCAGCCCTGAGTCAAGCGAGCCATAACGATTCGGTCCTTCGGCAATCAACAATCCGAAGCCTTTGCGTGAGAAAGGAGGCGAAGCAGTGAGCGAAGGAGTAAGAGGCTGTCCGCTCTGCTTTCTGCGGACACGATGGCGCCGTCTGGTGGGCGCCGTGCAGGAATGGCGGCCCAAGCCGTGGCGGCTGCGCGCGGCGGCGACGTTTCCGTTCGTCGGCCGCCGGAGCCTGCGCACTGCGTTTCAGGCGGACTTTTTTTCGGGCCAGGTCCTTTGTACCACAAAGTACTTGGTATCCATTGACAAGAGATCGGCCGGGCCGGCGCTCGGGCTGGATGCAGCCGCCGGGCCGGTCTCGACAGGAGAGGAGAAGGGGGCATGCGCATCAAACTGATCTACCCGCGAATGAACAAGACCTGCCGGGGGACCGCGGTGAAGTCCCGGCTGGCGCCGCCGCAGGGCCTGCTCGCCCTTGCGGCGGTCACGCCGGAACGGCATGCCGTAAGCATTGTGGACGAGAACGTCATGCCGCTGGACACGAGCGACCGGCCCGACCTGGTCGGCATTACGGTCTACGTCGCGACAGCGCCCCGGGCGTACGCGATCGCCGACGAGTATCGCAAGCGCGGCGTCCCGGTCGTCTTGGGAGGGCTGCACGTATCCGCACTGCCCTCCGAGGCGCGGCGACACGCCGACGCGGTCGTGGTCGGCGAAGCGGACAGGCTGTGGCCGGTGCTTCTCGCCGATCTGGAACAGGGCCGGCTTCAAGCGCGCTACGAGGCCGAACCGCCGCCGCTCGACGGGCTGCCGAGAATGCCGCGCGAGATGATCGGTCCGCTCACCTATCTCACGCGCAACTCGCTGCTCGCCGCGCGCGGCTGTAACCGACGGTGCGCCTTCTGCTACCGCAGTTCGCTGCCGCGTTCCGGCTTTCGGACGCGGCCCGTGCAGGAAGTGGCCGAAGAAGCCGCGAACCTGGAAGGGCACGCCGTCGTCCTTCTCGACGACAACCTCGCCGCCGACCGCAAGTACGCCCGTCGTCTCTTCGCAGCCCTTCGCGGGCTCGACAAAGTGTGGATGGGCGCGGCAAGCATTGACGTCGCCGATGACGAACACCTGCTTGACCTGATGGCCGAGAGCGGCTGCTGCTCCCTGTTCGTCGGCATCGAGTCGCTGAACCAGCGCAACCTCGACGCGGTCCGCAAGGGTTCCAACCGGACTGCGCTCTATGAGGAACACGTGCGCCGCATTCGCGCGCGCGGGATTATGATCAACGGCAGCTTCGTGTTCGGCTTCGACGGCGACGGCCCGTCGGTCTTCGACGAAACGGTCGCCTGGGCCATCGAGAACAACCTCGACACGGCCACGTTCCACATCCTGACGCCGTACCCCGGCACGCCGCTCTTCAAGCGGCTCGCGGAGGAGGGGCGCATCCTCGATCGCGACTGGGCCCACTACGATACGGCCCACGTCGTGTTCCGGCCGGCCGGGATGTCGGTAGACCAACTCCAGGTCGGATACGAGCGCGCGTACGACCGTTTCTACAGTTGGGGAGCCATCCTGCAACGGGCCTCGGCCGATGCGTGGGGACGGCTGCCGCGGCTGATGTTAAACGTGGGCTACAAGCGCATGAACCGGCTGTGGCCAATCCTCGGCCTGACGGGCATGGCGAGGGTGCCGTTCGAGGCATTTCTCCTCGCGCTCCGCGCCCACCGCAGGAGCCACGAATGGGAACGCGCGCCGAAGGAAATCGCCCCATCCGTCCGCAAGGTTCCGCCCACACCTGTAAAGGAACCGGCGCTTGTGCGCTGACACGACAAAACCGCCGCGGCACGTTGCCGTCATCATGGACGGCAACGGCCGCTGGGCGGAGCGGTGCGGACTGCCGCGGCGCGCAGGCCACCGCGCCGGCGCGCGCGCCGTCCGCCGCACGGTCGAGGCCGCCGTCGCGATGGGTCTCGGGCAGTTGACGCTCTACGTCTTCTCCACGGAGAACTGGCGGCGGCCGAAAGAGGAAGTGGACGCGCTGATGCGCCTCTTCCGGAAGTTCCTGCGCCAGGAACGGCGGACGCTCCTCAAGAACGGCGTTCGCCTGCGCGCCATCGGACGGACCGAAAGACTTCCGCGTTCCGTCGCGCATGCTCTGGCTGACACGATCAAGGAGACGCGGGCGGGAACGGCGATGACGCTCTGCCTGGCCGTCAACTACGGCGGTCGCGCCGAACTGGTGGACGCCTTCCGCCGCGTGGCGCGCGACGTGGCCTCCGGCCAAACTTCGGTAGAGGCCGTGAATGATACGGTCCTTGAAGCATGCCTCTATCAGCCCGACATGCCGCCGCTCGACTTGATCATCCGCACCGGCGGCGAAATGCGGCTGAGTAACTTTCTTCTGTGGCAGGCCGCTTACGCGGAAATTTGGGTCACGCCCGTCCTCTGGCCGGACTTCGGCGAGGACGACCTGTCCGCGGCCGTTTCCGCCTTCCAATCCCGCGACCGCCGCTTCGGCGCCCTGCCCGCGACGGCAACCGCGTGATCTTCCCCGTCCCTTCTCGTTGACATCGCACCGCAACGGGGATCGCCCTCTCTACATCGCGCCTTTCTTCCGACGCGCCAGGGGAGGTTCCTTTCGAGCGCCTGTTGACAAGGATTGCCGACGCGACTATATTCGCGCTGTGCTGCGGTGCTTTCCGCGTCCATGGAGCGCGTCATGGCCATAAGACAGGAGATCCGGGAGCGAACGCCCCTCGACAATGTCGAGGTGGAATACGCGCGGTCCGCCGGCTCGCGCCGCGAGCGTCGGCCGGGCTTCAACCGGGCGCGCCTTCTGGACATCAAGGAAGGCGAAGCGGAGATCGCCGCGCGGGAAGCGATTCCCCCCAAAGAGACGGTGCAGCTGACGTTCCACGTGAAGACGGTTCGCGATTTCTTGAAGGTGACGGGGAAGGTCAAACAAAGGCCGGTGCGCATCACCGTTCTGAAGCAGCCGGCTTACAGTATTTTGCTGGCTTTCGAGGACCTTTCCGAGGACGAGTTGAAGAAAGTCGTGTGGACCCGGGAGCAATTGGTTCCCAAGCGCGCACGGGGCCCGATTCGACGCCATGAGGAAGCGACGCAGGATGAAGAGAAACCCGCGCCCGCCGCCGCGCCGGCGCCCGCCGCCCCCGGCGGCAAGCCCGCTGTCGCCGTGCAAAAGGGCGCCGTAGAACGCCCGGTCGCCCTGCTGGAATTGATCGACAGCCTGGACAATTTCCATGTGACCGAAGACTTGATTACGGCGGTCATCGAGGCCGCCGAGGCGGGCATGGATGTTGAGGTGCTTTATCCCGTCCAGGAAAGGGGCGGCGAGTCGGCCGTCGTCGAGGAAGCGGAGGCGGCCGCCGCCGAATCGGCCCCGCCGGAGGGTTCGGCCAAGCCGATGAATATCTATCGGCTGGCATCGAACACGCGCCTGCCTTTCTCGGCCGCGGGCGAGCCGGTCGGCCCGTCGGTCGGCTTGTTCTACTTGTCGAGCCTCCGGTCGCCGGAGAACTGTTTCGCCGTGCGATTGGAGACCGACGCCATGGCGTGGACGGGCAGCCCGACGTTCGACCGGGGAAGCGTCCTCGTCTTTTCCACGAAGGAAAAGGTGTCAAGCGGCGAGTTCGCCTTCGTCAAGTCGCGCCTTGGCGACCGGTTCGTCCAGGTGTTCTTCGACAAGCCCGAGGAAGTCCGCTTGCACCCGCTCAACCCCAGCTATCCGGAACACGTCCTTCGCCGCAGCGAAATCAAAGTCATGTGCCGCCTTGTCGGCGGCTACCGGCGATTCGATTCGGCTGATTGATGTCAGCGAAAACGTCCGGAGGGAACGAGATGGCCGAGGCCGATAAACGCGAAAAAGTGATGCTGCTTACGCGGGAACTGCGCGTCTTCGGAGAAATGCGCCTGGGTCCCGACGGCGCCATCTGGGATTTCAAGCACGGCGGGAATTCGGAGTTCGTGACGCTGTATGACGTGCAATGCTTCCGCAAGAGCGACGGCAAACGCGCGTACGACGCGGTCCGCGCCGAATTCAGTCGCCGGGCCATCACGGCGGTGTTCCGCCAATCGGATATCGCTTTCTTGAGAAAGGAAGAGGCGTGAGAATTCTGGTTTGCACGTTTTTGGTTTTGGCGGCAATCGGCTGCGCGCCCGTGACCGTACCCGCGACCGCGCCGGACGAAGCCGGCATCGCTCCGATCGGGGAAGGGGCGGTGGATATTCTGCAAATGAGGGCGCGTGCGTTGCGCGCGGAGGTACAGGTTCTCTGGAAGGAGCATGCCTCGCTCGAGAAACGACGCGCCGCGTTGAAGCGCGAAGCGAACGACTATCGTTCCCGGGCCATCAAGGCGAAGCGCAGTCCGTACTTGAGCGCGTCCCAACGGAAGGCCAAGTTCGGGCTCTGGACCGACATCGCGATGGAGCGCGACCGCCAGGTCAATGCTTGCGACAAGCGCCTGACGGCCATGCTAACGCATATTATGTTTCTCAAGATGAAACATGAAACAGTCCTTCGCGAAGCCCGTCAGGCCGGTAACACCGTTGTTCTGGGGCCCGGTTGAGGGCCCCCCGCATCGAGGACGCTTTACCGCCCGCTGACACGCATGCCGGACGCCGGTTTTGCTGCCGGCGCGAGTGCCCCGGAATAAACTGGAATAGTGCCGCCGCCGCGAGGATACTTCCATTTTCAAGCGCCGATATTTCCCGCCCCCGGAATTCTACGTTTCCGAAATGTGCTCCCGTTGCGGGGTATGTTGCGGCTCCACCGACGGCCACCCCTGTGAGCATCTGCGCGTTGACGCCGAAGGCAAGTACTTCTGCGAGATTTACGCCGATCGTCTGGGACCGCACAAGACGGTGGACGGACGCTCTTTCGTCTGCGTGCCCATTCGGGAGTTGATTGAGCACAACGGAGGGTACGCCTGTTGCGCTTACGTCCAAGCCATCAAACGGCTGCGCGAGGAGCGGGGGCAGGACACGTCGGACCTGGGCCGTCTCAAGAAACCGTGAAACGCCGTTGTAGCCCGCATTCCTCACCACAATTCGCCGTCCGGCGGCCGCTACTGTCCGGCGGTCATGTCGTCGGCGGCGCTGAGTACTTTCGTCACGTCCTCCGGCGTCGTCGCGCGCTTGATGTGCTCCAGGGCCACCATGTGCCGGCCGAACTGAATGACCCGCGCGAGCAAGCGGAGTTGGATGTCGTCGCTGGGGGCGCACAGAAGAAAGAAAATGTATGTTCGCTGATGGTCCAGCGCTTCGAAATCCGTGCCTTCGCGGCAGACGCCCAACGCCACGGCCGGTTCCTTGAAGCTTCCGGCGATCGGCCGATGCGGATGCGGAATGGCGATGCCGTGGCCGATGGCGGTGCTGACCAGGCGCTCGCGTTCAAGCACATTCGCCAGAAACCGCCGCGTCTGTCTCAGAATGCGATTCTTGCGAAGGGGCTCTATCAATTGCTTTAGGATATTCTCCTTCGTGTCGGGCACGACGTCCAGATTCATCATCTCCGGCAAGATGAGCGACGGCAAGGGCGGCAATCGAACCATGTCGTGTTTCGTCGGCGCGCTCCGAACCGACGGGATTTCCATTTGCGCCATGAGCCAGTCGTCAATCACCGAGCGCATGAATCGCCAATGGCTGGCCACTTTGGCGGCCGGAATCTTCCCCGTCTGCGCCATGCGCAGGATGGATTTCTGCGAGACCTGAAGGTAATCGGCGATCTCGTCCAAGGTCATGATTTCTTTGATGGCGGGGTCATACATCAACAATCTTTCCTCACTTGGCGGGGGCCCGGGATTCCTTTCAGGGTTCTTATTGTCCATTATAGTCCATTGGAGGGCGAACCTCAACCGCTCTGAACGTGGGCCGTGATTCCTTGACTGGTTATTGCGAGGCCGCTATTCTGGCGCTTGGCAAGTTGGCATAACCAATTAGGGTAGTTCTTGGCGAGATGCGCACGCAGGTAAGACAGGTTTTTCGTCCATTGTTCACCATCGCCTTGTGCGTTTGCGTGGCGGCCGGCCTTGGCGCGTGTTCGCGCAAGTCCGAGCCGCGTCCCGCGTCTCCTTTCGAGCCGGAAACGTCTTCAACGGAAGCTCTTGCTTTCGCGCCTCCGACGGCCGTTCGCGTTCCGCTTCCCTATGACGATCGCGCGGAGGCGATCTGGGGCGGCACGGGCGCGGACGATGCCGATCACATTTGGATCGGTCTCTGCCAGGAACAACGCGATGGGGCGTCGGCCCGCCTGCTGGAATTCGATCCGGAAACGAGTCATCTCATCGATCACGGCGACGTGGTTGGTGCGCTGAAGGCGGCCGGCGTGTATCGCCGGGGCGAGTCGCAAAGCAAGATTCACACGCGTATCCACTGCGGCAAGGACGGCGACCTTTATTTCGCCTCCATGGACACGTCGGGCGCCAGTTTCGATTCCGCCGCGGCGCCGCCTGTTTATGGTGGCCACCTCTGGCGTTTTCGGCCCGCGGAGGGGCACTGGGAGCACCTGCTCGCCACGCCCAAGGGGCTTATCGCGCTGGCCGGTTCCGGTCCGTACCTCTATGCCTTGGGATTCTTCGGCCACGAGGTGTACCGGTATGACCTTCGGAGCGGAAAGAGCCGGTCCGTCGTCGTGGGCAGCGTGGACGCGCACATCAGCCGAAACATTCTGGCCGATGGCCGGGGGCACGTCTATGTGTCACGCCTGTGGAGAAACACCACAGCCGGGGAACTGACCGCCACGCTCGTCGAACTGGACACGGACCTGAACGAAGTCGCGCAGACCGAGTTGCGCGGTTATCTGGAAGGCAAACCGAGCGCTTGCCACGGCATCGTCAGCCTTCAGCCGCTTTCGGACGGCTCCATCGCCTTCGTAACCTCGGCCGGGCGGCTCTACCGCGTCGCTCCCGGTGAACGTGGTCCCGCCCGCGTTGTGGACATGGGATGGATTCACCCGTCCGGCTCGATGTACGTCGCGTCGCTCTTTGCCGACGACACGAACCATCGCCTGATCGCCCTTGCGACGCAGAACAAGGACACCGGCGGCGGGAAGACGTACGAGTGGGTCGCCTTCGACTGGCGGACGGGTCAACGCGCCGTCGCCCCTTTCAGCGTGACGGGCGCCGCGTGGACCCATTACGGAAATCTGCTGCTCTACGGCTCTGTCACGAGGGACCGTTTCGGCAATGCGTACGTCGTCGGCGTGGACTGGGCCCGGCGCGAGCCCGTGTTCCTGCAGGTCCAGTTCGAGGGAGGCGGCGTCGGCAGCCTGCGCGTCGTTCTGGGGCCGGAGGCGGCGACGGAGGCCGGCGGCCAGTGGCGCGTTGACGGTGGCGACTGGATCGGGAGCGGCAACTCGGTTGAGGGCTTGCGCGCGGGTTCGCACGTCGTCGAGTATCGCGAGATCGGCATCCTTGACGCGCCCGCCAGGGAATGCGCGACCGTGCTGCCGAACGAGACGACGTTTTTGACGCGGCGCTATATTGTGCCCGCAGCGCTCGTCATTGACAATCGCGACGAGGCGGACTACCGGGCTTTCCGCGTCCTCTCCGGCCAATGGAAGACCGAGCGCAACGGCAAGGGCCGGTGGCCTGAAGGGGATCGCAAGGCGGATTATGCGCGCGCCGAAGCGCGCGAGGGTCTTGGCGATGCCTCGGCCGAATGGCGTTGCACGAATCTCCCCGCGGGCGTCTACCGCGTCGAGGTGCGCTGGCCCGCCCTGAGCGACATGGCCCAGACCGTCGCCTGCGAGGTGCTTTGCGCCGAAGGCCCCGTCACGTTGCGCGTGGATCAGAACGAACGCGGAGGCGAGTGGGTTTATCTGGGGACGTATCGTTTCGACGCGGGAAGGCACGCGGTCCGCATCGAAAACGGCTTCAGCGCCCCGGGCAAGACCGTTGCCGCTGATGCCGTGCGGTTTACGCGCGAAGAGACGACGCCGCGGCCGTAGCCGGCGACTTCCATCAATTGCAGCCGAACGGCTGGCCGTGTAGACTGAGGCGCAATTCGGGAAGCGGACGGTCCGCGCCGGACCTTCACATTCGAGAGATCGCCCCGCGATGATTCATATCGTCGAACTCGCTGCCGTATTGCTTCTGCTCTGCATCGGGCACGGCGTCGTGGATGTGTCGCCGCATCCCGTGCGGCGGATCGCCAGAAGCTACGCGTTCTGGGTGGCGGGTCTGGGCGCCGTCATCGCGCTCTTCTCCGTGCCGTCGCTGGTGGTGTGGCTGGTGCGGCTGGCCGTTGTCCTTGCGGTCGTCTTCGCGTTCCGTTGGGTGTGGGGCGAGGCCGTCGCGTTTTGGCGCGGCCCGCATCTCGTTCCGGAGCCCTCGCGCAGGTCTCTTCGCGAGGCGTTTCGCGAACTCTCGGCATGTCCGAGCGCGATGTGCCGGGAGGCCGTGGGAACCGTTTTAAGGGAACACCATCCTTATGTCGCCCTTTTGGGGCTGACGCGTCTTGACGTGACCGAATGCTCGGAGGTTGAGGAGCCTGGACTGACGTGGCGACGCGCCGCGCACCTGGCCGTCGAGGAAGTCCGCGAGACCGCCGCCCGGCTCAGCTCGGATCCGAACGGGATGGCCGATACGAACGACATGTTGTTTCTGGCGCAGGCCTTGTCGCTCTATGAAGCGCGATCCGTGCGACAGGCGGTCGCCGAAGCGTGCAAGGGGAACCGGCGGGGCCGGCGGGCGAGGAAGCTGGTCGTTGACTGGCTGGCCAGGTCCGGCAGGCCGTCCGAAGCCGCGAAATCCTTTCTCATACTCAACGGCGGCGAAGCCGCGGCCGAGAGAAAAGGGGAGTTCTGGACGGTCGTAGGAATCATATGGCCCGCACGGGGCATCGCGCGCGCCGGTTATCCGCAACGCGCCGCGGCCTACGCCCTTGCCTTCGTTCTGCTGGCCGCGTATGGGGCGTTTGCGCTGAGTATTGACCGCGGCAGCGGCTGGGTCTATCTGGCCACGGCGCTGTTTATCCATATCGAAGCCGTGTTTGCGATCGGCGATTTCCTGCCGGTGCGAAAGGGGGGTGCGCGATGAATGAAGGACACATTCGGGAGCCGTATCTCGCGGGGCAATGGTATGAAGGAAACGCCTCCCGTCTCGAACGCGCCGTGCGCCGCCTGACGGCCGACTGGACGCCGCCGGACGATCTCGGCGAACTCGTCGGCGGGGTCGTTCCGCACGCGGGGTGGGCGTACTCGGGCGGCCCGGCGGCCAAGGTGTTTCTCGCCTTGTCGGAAAAGGCCCGGCCTGACACGTTCGTCATCTTGGGAGCGGCCCACCGATACTACGAGCGGACGGCGGCCGCTTATCCTTCCGGCGCGTGGCGGTCGCCTCTCGGCGACGCTGTCATTGACGAAGACCTTGTCGCCGCCATGGCCGAGTACAGTGGAGGAACGATCGTTGCTTCGGCACAGGGCCATGCGGGGGAGAATTCCATCGAGGTACAGATACCCTTCATTCAAGCCCTCCGGCCGGACGCCATGATCGCGCCGGTTCTCGTTCCCGCCGTCGGCGACGCGGTTCGCGTGGGCGAGGCGGTCGGTAAAGCCGTGCTTGCCATGCCCGACAAGCGCGCGGTGGTGGTGGCCAGTACCGACCTGACCCATTATGGGATGGGATACGGCGGGGCGGACCACGGCCCGCTGCCCGGCGCCGCGCCGTGGCTGCGCGAGAACGATCACCGCATTATCCGGCTGATCGAGGCGATGCGCGCGGACGATATTGTCCCCGAGGCCCATGCTCACGCGAATGCCTGCGGTCCCGGCGCCGTGGCGGCGGCGATTAGCGCAACCCGGGCGATGGGCGCGTCGCGCGCATCGGTTCTCGAATACACGACCAGCGCGGAAGTGATGAAAGAATCCTTCACGGACCGGGCCGTCGGATACGTCGGCATGGTTTTCGAGCGAGAGGCGAACCCGAACGAATCATGAATGATGTCATCATCGGCGAAGAGGAGCGTAGTCGGGCCGACGATCTTGCTCGTGCGGGTATTCGCGCCGCCGCCGGCGACGACCGGCCCGAGGCCCTTCGGCTGCTTCGGGAGGCGGTCGCGCGTTCTCCGGGCCACGCCGTCGCGAACCTGCATCTCGGTACGCTTCTCGCCGAAGAGGGGAAGACCGACGAAGCGCGTCCCGCCATCGAGAAGGCCCTCGCGACCCGACCCGACAGCGCCGCCTTTCGGCTCCTCGCCGGACGGGCGTATTTCGACCTTGGAGACTACGACTCCGCGCGCGCCGAGTTGGACCGAACCCTGGCCTTGAGCCCGCGCAACGACCTGGCCGCCGGCTACAGGACACTTGTCGAATGGGCGGCTGGCGACCCGAGCGCGGCCGAACGACTTCATCCGGACAACCTTCCCGACTCGACTCACTTCCTAGCTCGCCTCTTGATGCTGATCGAGACTGACCTGCGTGCCCGCCCCGTTGATTTCGTCCGGAAAAATCTCGTCCCGCCCCTGCTGGATCGTCTTCGCATTCTCTTCGAACTCTGGATGGCGAACCGAGAGCTGAAACGGGGAGATTACGACCGGGCGGCGATGCGCGCGCACTTCGTTCTCGAGATTCAGCCCGGGCATCCCGCCGGGGCGGCGTTGGCGCGGGAATGCCGTCAGGGGGCCCTGAACCGTGCACGCCGACTCGCGGTCGAATCGCCCGAGAAGGCCGATTTGCGCATCGAATTGGCGAATCGCCTGGCGGAGGCGGAGTACCTTCTGTCGGCCGACGCGGAGATGCAGAAAGCCATGCGCTTGCTCGGCGAGGCGGAGGCGGAAACGCCGACACGGGATCCGGCCGTGCTGCGCCTGTGCGGGCGGATCGCTTACGGAGTGGGCCGGATCGAAGAGGCTGCCGAAGCGACCGAGGCCGGGGCGGAGCCCGGCTTCGCGATGGCAGAAGTGGAATACTATCGCGGGCTGTGCGCTTTCGCGGCGGGGCGGCGTGCCGACGGCCTCAAGGCGTTTCGGCGTCTTCTGGCGAAGGTGTGCTGGGCGGTGCCGATGCGTCTGCGGGAGTACCTTTCCTGGCGGCGGGCGCGTCGGAAAGAGCGCGCACTTCAAACATCGCCTTGAGGTAGAGAATCAGAGCGCGGCGTTCTCTGACAAACGGCGCCAATCGGTGCTGGCCGCTTTCAGTTTCGGCGGCGGGGCTGTTCTTGAGATTCTCGATGGCGCCGTCCAGATCCGCGAGAACAGCTTGCGTGAATTTCCTCAGGCGCACGGCCCGGTCGTGGCGCAATTGGCGAAGCTCCGCGATCATCTCCTCCTCGCCGAGGGTCGTATCGGCCAGCGTGTCCCGCGCATCCTGAACGGTCACGGCGGTCTCCCTGGCAAGAAAAGCGCTGATCCGCTCGATCGTACGGAGGTGCTTTTCGAGGTCTTCGACGCCTGTCGGCGCGGGCGTCGCCTTCGGTCGAGCGGAG
>Ga0180438_10004348_pt1 | contig 20473 bp, 25 predicted proteins | sample SS_ome_12_FD_132455 | JGI IMG/M metagenome (GOLD analysis project Ga0180438, IMG submission 132455) | Hypersaline lake sediment archaeal communities from the Salton Sea, California, USA - SS_3_D_2 metaG | ecosystem: Environmental > Aquatic > Non-marine Saline and Alkaline > Hypersaline >... | reverse complement strand
TATTAACCACCGACCTTGACACCCTTCAGAAATCCTTCCTTTTCTTCAGCACGTTTTCCTGCGTCCATGATCTGTTTGTACGTCTCTTCATCACAGTAGTTGATGTAGATCATACCAGAAGGCTTCGATTCCCAATAATCAATGGGTTTGGGATCATCATAGATCTTCTGAATAATCAAAGCTCCAGTACCTACTTCAAGAGTCTTTACAGGAGTGACAGGCGGAACGGAAGCTGCCATAGCCCGTATACTACCTCTCGAACGAGAAATAACACTACTACTCGAAGATGAGCTACACGATGTGCTGCTGTAACTTATACCTGACGATGCTTGAGGACCACTCATCCCTTTTGTTCCACCACCAAGACAACAATTGATCTCAGGACCACCATCGAGAGCATCCAGTGTACCACCTAAATTCCAATCTCCCGGAGTGTGGAGAGGACTGAACCACATGGGCTGAGTGTGATTGAGATTAACTCCACCCTTTTGAACCATACCAACGAAATTGTCCACTACTGAATCCTCTCTCTCAGGAGGCTTCGGTAGTTCTGGCTTCTTCTTTTTGCTAATGTAGTAAGCAATGCCGATGGCAAACACTCTCTCGTCACCGATCATCTGAGCAGCTACGCCCCTCTTCTCATCGGCAGTGATAATGTACTGCCTGACCTTGCCATCTTCACCACGGAATCCGTCAATCCACAACCTTCCGTAGGGAGTACCTGTCGTAGAAATGTAGTTCTGTCCTGACCATTTGTATTTACACTTCGGACAGAAACGATCCTGTTGAAAATCTACGTTGTGGATGGGGCACTTCTTGTGGTACTGCTCCAGCCTCAGAGCTTTCGATCCAACCATCTTCTGTCCAGTGATGGGATTGATTCCCTGTATAGACAGTACAATAGCTACATCGTGTGTGTGACCGGAATTAGCATTAAAGTCCAACCACATACCATGTCCTTCCTTAACGGGAAGGAAATACGAGCTTGCCATATCTGAACCATGCATCCAGTTGTCAGGACAAGCAGGATACTCATCGACAGGATTCGGAGGAACAGGAGCATATGGAGGAAGCACATGGCTAATTTCTTCTCCGTGACTGTGAGAACTCATTAACTGCTGCGGCATATTGAAGCCACAGGTAAAATCTTTTACTTTCATTAAGTTATACATGATTATCTCCTAACTAATAAATGGGAGAGGCGTGCCTCCCCCACCTATTGACTCTATTAGTATGTGGTGTTATTTCCAAAAGGGTCGTTGGATTTACCGGCCCCCTGACCTACCTTGATACGCAAGGTAGGTAATGACTGAGTTTGTTCGAGTTCTTTGAACTCAACAGCACTCCTTGGACAACGACTTGCCCATGTTGAAAATTCTGAGGAACTCATAACTCGGTCCAACACATCGTTGGCATCTGCCACTGTATCCACTCTGAACTCATCGTTCTCAAGACCCAACCGAATAAGCTGGCGAACTTTGAGAGGAACACCTTCCCACGAACGGTTTGTCTGATCACATACATCTCCTGAGCGGAGAGGTCGTCCGGGGTAGAGCGGATTTTCATTCCAGAACTGATCGGGTCTTTCTCCCACTGCATAGACGGGACAAGGATCCCCTTCTACCACTGAGATTGAAAGCTCTGGCAAACCGTCTCGAATGTCGTCGAGCAACTTGCGAGAAGCCTTCACATTGACACTCCCATCCGAGTTGAAGACAATACACTTCTGCCCTTTTGACATCGACTTCAACCTTTTTGCAACGTGATTGCCATCATCTCTCGGATCGTATCGTTCGAGAAGCTCCGGTACGGATAGTTGATGTGCTTTCTTTTCGGAGATCCAACCACTCTTTCCAGAGTCGCCGTTCTCGTCTGTTCGGAAGACATGAGACATCCTTCTTGCCATAATCTGAGGAAGACCACATTCTTTGAGGTCCTCCCAACTTACGGCTTTGAGGGCATCATCTGACGTACCTCCGAGTTCCTGAAGTTTTGCGAGGAAATCATCAAACTTGATTTGCTTGTCCTCTGAGACATTACTGTTGTGTGTCTCAATTACTTCTTTTGCCTGTGCGATTTTCTTGTCGTAACTCATTTTGTTACCCCTTTCTACACTAAACTAAACTACACTAAACTAAACTAAACTAAACTAAAAACTAATAGTCACTACGTTGTGACTTATTCATCCATTGCGGCTGCTCGATCCTCATCTGAGAACTCAGCAGCATCACCTGCAAAGTATGCAGATGTATAACTTGAGACGGCATGACTCATACCTCTAACCCCCTTAGCAGAAGCAGCATAGTTCAATGAAGAACCTCTTGCTATACCCAGAGATGCACCTTCTGCGATAGAGTCTTGATTTGCTCCGATAAACATAAAGTCCCACTTGTTGTCTCGTTTTGCTTTCTCGATCATCTCGAAGACCTGTGCCCTGCTGAACTCTCTACTTGCGTTCTCAAGACCGTCAGTAACAATAACGAAAAGAACTTTGTCGGCTCGGTCTTTCTTTTCCTTCTCAGAAGAACGTCTTTCGACTGTGTTGAGAGTCTTGCCGATTGCATCGAGCAAAGCAGTCATATTCCTTGGTTGGATCGGGATCTTCTTCACATCCTTAGCGGGTTTCTCGAAGAAGACTTCTTCATATACGTCATCAAAGCGTACATATGTCACGAAGAGGTTTTCTTTTTCTTGGTCCTCAAGGAGTTTCTTGAGTGCACCTTCCATGTCGGAAGCTATGCGGGACATTGACCCAGAACGGTCGGTGATGATGATGAGTTCACGGCGTGCGGATTTTGTCTTTCTCTTTGCCATTGGTGGCTCCTTTCTCTAAACTAAACTAAACTAAACTACACTAAACTAATCTAATTGACAGCTACATAACTGTCACTTATACTTTCGGTAAAAATCGGGAATCTACTTTAATTTTTTTGGGAAAACTTTCGCTTAACCCCAATCGAGATCCCTTGGGTCTGTGGCGATCCCTCTTCCACAACAGTGAGAGCCATAATCAACGAAAATGTACTTGTGGTTCCATGACGTGATTATGCCATATTCCTTAGCCCCTGTTCCATCCGTGTAGGTAACTGACCTCCCTTTCGCTGCTTCTGTCAGTTCTTCAATCTTAATCATATGGGGATTCTACTTTAGTTATTTTCGCTTTGCAACTTTATTCTATGTGGATTGTTTTAGAAAGTGTGAAATACATCCATGTTCCTTGTCCAACTTCTGAATCAGGCCATATCATTCCACCATGAGTTTCTACTATTCTCTTACATAGAGCCAATCCTATGCCTGTGCCGGGATATTGGTCTCTTGAGTAGAGTCTCTTAAACACACCAAAAATACGTTCATAGTGTTCAGTAGGTATACCCACCCCATTATCCTTTATATAGAAGACCCAATAGGGCACTTCTTCACAGAAACCAATCCATACTTTAGGAGGTTCATCTGATTTGAATTTCAAAGCATTGCTGATAAGGTTGTAGAATAATTGTCTGATACGAACCTTTACCCCATTGATTGTGGGCAGAGGCTCATGGATGATCACTTCTCCCTTTGTCTCTTCCAATCGAATACTGAAGTCCTGAAGCAATCCTTCTATGAGTTTGTTGAGATCTATTTGCTCTATAGGTTCTTCTTTCCTTCCTACTCTTGAAAAGTCCAAAAGTTCTTTGATAAGAGTTTTCATCCTGTCCGTTGCATCAATGATATACTCGAAGTATCTCGCACTCTCATCATCCATTCTCTTCATTGTTATACATTTGTCTCTAACAAGCTGACAATAGGAAGAAACAACACGAAGGGGTTCTTGCAGATCATGTGAGGCAATATAGGCAAACTGTTCAAGTTCAGCATTACTTTTTCTTAGCTCTTCAGCAGCTTCACGTAGAATTAATTCAGTGTTCTTCTGTTCTGTTACATCTGTAAGGAAACAAATCGTATGTTTGAATCTTCCCTCCCTATCTGTTACTGCGGAAGAATTAATGCTGACTATCATTTTTTCCCCATTTTTTTTAGTCATGACATACTCTCTGTTAAAGCTTGCACCGGGATCCTGAGTCAAAGTGTCAAGAGTTTTTTCAGCTTTAGCAATAGAGTCTTGATGTATAAGAAAAGAAAAATGTTTACCTACCACTTCCTCCTTATGGTAACCCGTAACATCTTTTATCCTATCATTACAATCAACAATCCGTCCCGTAGAATCAACCATCGTGATAAGACTCGAAGAAGTTTGAAAGATCGTTTTGTATTCTTCCTCACTTTTCCACAGTTCCGTCTCCGTCATATGCTCCTTTGTCACATCCCTATGAATACCGATATAGGCTATTATATTCCCCTCTTCATCTTCGAATGGATAAATGTTTAATTCAATGAGAAAAACTGTTCCGTCTTTCTTTTTATTAGGAATAATGTTGCGATATGTCCCACCCTTGGAAACAACTTCCATGATTTCTTTTTGGACTTGAAATTTTCTTTCGGTGGGAAGAGCATTAAATATTGAGGGCTTCTTTCCCATAAGCTCTTTACGGGTATAGCCGAAAAGACGCTCCGTTTGATAGTTGACGAAGATTATATTTTCGTCCAGATCGGTAACAATAAGAGCTTCCCCTATCTGGTCGATGATCTTTTTGTAGAAAGATAAATTATGATGGACTTTTAACGGCATTATACATGTTTCCCGATCCCCACATGAGAACCCACGAAAACCCTTGCTATAATAAGGTTTCCTTCGCGTACAATGCTGATCTCAGAATCGCTCTCCAACTGTGTCTTAGATTCCACAGTGATAACGTTATCTTCCTTTGTAATTTCCCTGTTTTCATGGTAGCTATTCTCATAGTTACAGAGAAAAACGACTTTATCCACCTCATACCCTCGTTGCGAACAGAAATCCCTAACTTCTTCCACAAGGATTCCCCACACATCGAAGAGAGCATCGCTGGTTCTATGTAGGATTACTCCGTTCATTCTACAGACCTCATCCTCTGCATTGATGACATGTCTGTTTCTCTCGAAGTAACGATAATAAAGTTCTTTGAAATTGTTAGGTATCAAGGATCAAACCCTCCCTCAAAGCTAAAGCCAAAGCTTGGTCAGCAGTTAATTCTCCATTACTTACTAAATCAATCAATATGTTTTCTTTCTCATCTGTAGTCTTTCCTGCTAACAGATGAGCATATTTACCATGTAAGGTATTAATCTCTTCTTCGGAATATTCATGGAGTAAGAATCCTCCGACAGGTCCAGCACTACTTGAGTGAACGAATTGTGATGAACTTGAACTCGAACAACTCGATGAACTCCGGCTACTCGAACTACTTGAGAATCGCGAGCTTGATGAACTCTGGCTGCTCGAACTACTCTCGCTGCTTGAGGAGGAGCTACTTGAAGAACTTCCGCTCGAACTACTTGAGCTTGAAGAACTTGAGCTTTGAGAACTTGAAGAACTTGAAGAACTTGAGCTTTGAGAACTTGAGCTTGAGCTAAAATATGAACTTGAAGAACTTTGGGAACTGCTTGAAGAACTAAATAGAGAACTCGAACTTGATGAATATTGAGAACTGGAGCTGCTCGAACTTAATAGAGAACTTGACGAACTACCACTAATAGGATCGCAAACCTCTGTGCTGTGGTTACATTTATCGTACTGATAGTCTTCAGGACCTTCGATATAAACACACCAATAAGTACCCGGTTCTCCCGGTGAGATCTGAACAGCTAACGGCATTTGACTCTTCCTGACTAAGAAGCACAGAGCCTTAACACAAGTGGAATCTAAGAATTTCGGATTGCTAACATAGATACCTCTACCTTCTCCTCCATCCTCACAAGGTCGGCTCGTACAATCCATAGGATAACTACCTGTGGTTTTTGTACGACATGTCCCTACTATCCCACTGTCCCATATAACAGGAGCAGTAATGCAGCTACCTATATAGGGACCAACTACTCTGATCTGGTCTCTCAATGTGTAGGTGTCATACTCGATGTAGAAGTTAGCTACTTCCTCTCCGTGCTGCGCAGAATAAACCCATTCACTGGGACAATCCAGATCTAAACAACAAGCTTCACAACTACTATATATTGTATCATCATCTTCAGCAGTTGAATCGATGAGAGTCCCTTGGTTTGGATCAATGATGACCTTATTATCTTCTGAGTCCTGATCCAAATACCAACAGTTACTATCATATGAAAAATAGGTAGGTATGCCGGGGACACCGTTCTCTTTAACCCACAAAGCATAAGGTTCGGTAACAGGTCCCCCATCACAAGAATTACATATCTTGGCACGAAGCATATAGGGGCTATCGTCGGGATAGCAAGTAGCACAGTCGATCCAACGGAGATTGCTCTCGATAAAAACTCCTCTTATAGAAGCTTTAACCTTAAAATAGACTAATCCCTCATCAGAAGGGGCATTGAAATATGTGTGGTATGGCTGGGTCGAATTATTAGCATTCGAGATATTCACAAGATTAACGGGATCATCATGTGCCCACTCAACTCTATTAGAGAGAGGTTGCAGATTGCGGTTGTAACGGTCAATTATCTGCCATGAGATATTTATAACTCCCGCATTACATTCTTCCTGTGTAATCTCAATACCGAAATCTTCTTCGCAAATTGGAGGCTCACATAGGTCAAATCCATCATCTGTATATCTATCAAAAGCCATACTTTCTACCTTTAATCTATTGGGATTGGGTTCCAATCTTCATGTAAGTTATATTCTCTTTTCTTCCGCTGAACCCTTTTTATTAAGCAAATCGACAATTGCAGGGTTAAACCCGAATTCTCGGAACAAAAATTCATGATTGACAGCCATCTTCCTACGGTATTTTTTTCGGGGGAGCATGTGCTTATGGGGCCAGATGAGCTTCGTTGCATTTGTCTCATAGACCGTCTGCATCCACATCGGGGTAGCATCGATGTCAAGAGCAGGGAAAACTCTATCTAAACGTATATGAGCTTTTGTCCACACCGACTTCCATTTCTCATCATTTGCTTGTATCACAGAAAGGAAAGGAGCCTTACTCCAATACTGAAGGAATAGAGTCGATTCTTTCTGAATCCTGTAGTGCAGTCCATAGGTGAAATTAACCAGTCGATTAAGATTCTCCTTTGTGGCGTATTGTCTCACCCTTTCTACGAATGTTCTTCTCACACAATCATCTATATCCATCCTTGTTTCTATTACTATCTCAGTATCAGGCTGAATTTTACTCTTGACTACTTCTGTGGCTTGACTGATAAAGACAGGATCCCACGGTCGTGCCTCTTTATTAGTCCCTACATAAACAGTTTCAAAATCCTCAAATGCCTCGATCTTACTTCTAAATTCCTCAGGGGTCCGAGAATCACAGAAACAAATCCATTCAAAATCTTGACAGGTTTGATTTTGGAGAGAAGATGAAGAGCAATGCTCAAGCAAAAGCAATTTCTGCCTTGCCCATTCCTCATATGTTGGAGCGATCTGAGGATGTCTCCCCAGCACTTCTGGGGTATTTATGTTGAACCTCGATGTTATGAAATGCTGTATTTTCATAGCTCCTCCAAGTACCTCTTATCAAATCCAAACTCTTTCTTCAAATAGGAGTAATCAAGATAAACACCTGAAAGAGTTCTCTTTAGGTATCGAGGACGCTCAGCAGATCTCAGATACAAACTGGCATTGGTATTGTGATAAATGTGGACCCAGCAGGGAAAAGCAAAAAATACATGGTGAGGTTGGTCCCTCACATCCCCTATCTCAAGCCAAGGCTGTAGCACTTCATCCGGCCTTTCAAAGACGTGAGTTCTGAATTGATTGATGAACTTTGGACGGCTATGAAGGAAAAGTCTTTCGTTATCATCCCTGATATCAAGAAGATAACCGTAACCAAAATTCATTATTCCTACCACATCTTCCCTCTCAACGGCTTCATGTGTTTTCTCTACATATTTGAAAGAGACACAATCATCGACATCGATCCGAGTAATAAGGGTTTTGTCATATCCATCTTGCACATTTGCTTTTAGCCAATCTGCTATCTGCTTTCGGAATAAGGGTCCTGTGTGGGGACATTTGCTCTCCTCGTTTTGAATATACACACTTTCAAAACAACCGTAGGACTCGATTTTCTCTCTGTACTTATCAGGAGTATCGTCTCCAAGGAACATGACCCATCTGAAGTTTTTGTTAATTTGTCCCTGCATCGAGGGAAGAAGTGAGCACTCAAAAAAGTGGATGTGTTGATCCATCCACCTTTCATAGGTAAGAGCATTTCTTTTTCTTCTGGCTAATACCTGTTTTAGATTAACATTGAATCGACTTAAGATAAGATGTTGAAGTTTCATTATTACTCAGGTAGATAAAGATCACCCTTACCTAACACAGTCATCATAGTAAGCCACGGAATCTTATAGAAACCCCGTCGATAGTACTTCCTGCTATACTTGTAGCACCGATGGTGAGAATCACAGATATTTACCCCTCTCGAATCATAACCGTAGCAAGTTACAGCATGTTCGATATCTTGTCCGTTAACAGGGTCAGGAACCTCATGCTCCCCTTCTTTCGGGAACTTAAAGAATGTTGTCCAGTTAAAAGACATAACAAAGGGACGGCGTTTGTTAATAAAATTCTTCATGTGCTTGGCAAAGTCATAAGTAATGATTACATTGTTATCATATTCAAAATGTCTGAGCCATGTTATGATCGAGCGAGTATCAGACTTCGCCTCAGAATCGTCTTTGTTGTTCTTAGAATCGATAAGAGTGTTGAGGAGCCTTTTTCGACCGTATTTTGCCCACTGATAGTCGAAAATGTTAAGATTTGAAGTAACAAGAGTTACCTTATTGAACCCTAATGCATTGAGAAGCCTACAGATTTCTCCTGAGTCCATTCCTATATCAGGGATCTTCTTAGATATCCTGTAAGCTTTTTTCTTGGCGGCTTGATAATCGATGTGAGGTTCATAATAGTTTGCGACACAAGCACATGCTGCAACAGCACAATGGGCAGGATCTTGTCGAAACCGTGTAACTTTGAGTTTTGGCATGGATCTCTCCTGTAAGGTTTAGCATCTAACCTTACATCGAGATTTTGCCTCCACTCTCATAAATTTCGTAGAGATCAACAGCTTTTTGAAGCATATCGGAAAAGACAAATTTTGCCTTGTTCATGTTTTTATAGTGAGTTTTTATGATGGGGTAGATTTCTCTAATAACCTCTTCTTTAGACTTGCCCTCTACCATCATCCACGTCATCTGAAGCACAAAACTCTGTACCTCTTCAGAATCATTCAGGTAAAATAGTTCCTCAGAACGCCTTTTGAGCCAGTGGAAGAATTCATGGATAATGAAATGGAAGTTTTCGGAGAAAAATTGGTCATCAAGAAGTCTTTTATCGAGTCTCATTACTCGACCGTTACCCTCAGCAAATTGTCCCTTGAGGTCAGCAACCTCGATGGAGAGATGGTTATCAACATCGTCAATGGGGATGTTGTAATAGTCAGCCAGAGCCTGAGTAAAGGGATGAGTCTTAAGCACCCTCTTAATCTTCCCTATAATATCCTTGTTAGCTTCTTTGAACCAATTCATTCCTTATCTCTCTATCTCATGAAGTACACTGTAAAATCTTCTTGATATCCGCTTGTCTCTCCTGTAGCCCTTATCACTACATTCGCCTTATCATCCAAAGCCTTGAGTTCACTATACATATACTGATCTATCAGCAATAATCCTACTTTACTGTATCCGGGCACGTTTGTTACCGAAATACAATTCTCTACAAAAGTATGACTTGATGAAACTACCTCAAAAGAAAACTCCTCGTTGTTATAAGTCCTCTGCCTTTGATAATGAATAGTGTCTATTGGGTAAGAGAAGTCATAATCCTCATCAGAAGAAACCTCTTTAAGAAAAGCATAGGGGGAAAACAATAGGTAAGAATCTCCTATAAGTTTTAACTTCACATACACAGTATTCCCTACAGCACTATAAGCATAACGATCAGTGAGATCTTTCGTATGAACAAAGATGTAATGAAAATATTTGCCCGATTCTGTTATGTTGAGGCGAAACTGGATAAAATCATTATCTGTTTTATCCCTGAGAACTACATCAACCGTTCTTACTCTTACGAGAGATGCAGTCAGGTCGATTGCGTTATCAATGAAAGCAACTAACGGAGAGTATAGGGATGAGTCGGTATCCCATGCAGCGTAATAGTTGTTGTTGTAGATCACATTGGGAACTTCTTCTCCGGTAGTCACATCCTTACATTCCATTTCTAAGTTGTTAAGATCAAGAGGGGTAAAACTTGTTCCCGTATCATCATCTCTCTTCCGTATTAAAACAACAACCCTGTCACTTTTGGGAACTTGAAGCTCTAAGGGCGTAAGAAGATTAAACCCCGGCTCATAATACACCGGAGAATCATAGTACTGATACGTAGCACTATCTATCAGATAATAACCACCGAAGGCTACTTGCAGCATATTATACCTCCGCTATCAAGAAAGACAGGACCTCTGTATCTTCAACCATATCATAGATGTCCGTTCTTTTGTTCTTTCGGTCTTCAGGGTTCCAAATGATTCTCATCTTCTGTCCTGAGATCTTATCTATGATTCCGTACTCTTGAGGATTAGCCACTCCCTTTCTGCGGTCTCTTACTTTCTGCCCTTCTCTCCACTCAGGAGTAGCAGGCAACGGACCCTTTGTTATCTCAGGGTCCTCGACAGCAATTTCTCCTGTGGGAATAGTTTGAGCTTTCTTTATTCTGTTAAACCAGTTACAAGCCATAGTGTCTTTTCCCCTCATAGCAATATATTCTTGTATATGAGTCATTACGTCTGCCATATTCTGTTGTATTAGCTGTTTAGCTTGTTCAACAGCATTAGCCGGTCCCGATTCTATATTGATCAGTCCGTTGTCCTGCCACTCTTGTACTTTTTCCTTGACGGCATCAATAAATCCTGTTTTTGGATCCATGGTGGGGAACATGGCCATTATCTCATGTCCACCCAATATGGAACTCATCGCCTGTCCTGCGGGAGACGACGTGAAATCCACAAACATATCCATGATCCCTTGCCTTGCCTGAGGATCGTAGTTCTCAGGGTTCGAGGACATAGAATCAGCTTCTGCATGATACAGTATATACTTCCATAAATCTTTGTACTTTTCCTCTTTACCATGAGGAATACTCTTGCGAATAAATCTACCTATTCTTCTCTTCGACCATTTGTCGGGGTCCGAGATGGCACTCATGTGCATTTTTATTACTTGTAGGGCGAACTCTTTGTCGTCACCTTCAAGACCTAAAGAGTTCATGATTTTGGTTGCCATCTCAACAGAGTGATCCTCATGGTCCGAATAGAGCATACGTCCTTCCTGATCGGGGTGAGGTTTACCACTCGTCATTTTGCCGAAATCATGAAAGAGAGCAGCAAGGTTCATTACCCCTCTCATCTTGGGACTCTCACCTTTCTCATGCATTATCTTATTCAAGTTTGATACAACTTCTAAGGTGTGCTCTAACAAATTATAGATATGGAAGGGAGACTGCTGATCCATCATCATCCCATCGGGGTGCACACCTTCTTCTCCGGGGTTGATTTTGAACACCGTCTTATACAAGCCACTCTCGAACAGAAGACGCAAAGCACCTACGGGATTCTCTCCCATAAGCATCTTCATAATCTCAGGTCCTGCTCTTTCTGTTCTTACCTTCTTTTCGTATGCCTCATGCACTTCAGGATGATTCAGAGCTTGCAGTATATTTTCATCGATCAAACTACCGGGATATTTACTATGGAATCGCAGAACTCTCAACACTCGTAGAGGATCATCTTTGAATGTTTCCAAAGGATCGAGTGGAGTTCTTAGATAGATACTGTTCTGATCCATCCCCAAGTCCCTAACTCCACCTACATAGTCATAGACTTGCTGATCTTCGATATCGTAGAACAAAGCATTGATAGTAAGATCTCGTCTCTTGGCATCTACCACTGGATCTGCAACGAACTCCACATCGGGACGCCTGCTCACCTCTTCACCCTTGTCATACTCTTCTTTCCGCATGGGTACAAATTCTACTTCTATCCCAAATATATCAACTGTTCCCACCAATAGTTCCGAGGAACGGTCTCTTTGGTTGGGGTCTGCATCTTTGTCCATGCTGGTATCATAAGGAGTACCGACATCTTTGATGCTGTATTTTTTAGCAGCTTCTTCCATAGCCTGAGCGAGTTGGAAACCAGACATAGAAACAGCGATATCGATGTCTTTACTTTCTTTACCGAGAAGCTTATCTCTAACCCAACCGCCTGCAACAAGTAATCGCGTAGAAAGACCGTAGTGCCTTTTGACTGCAATGATATAGTCGAAGATATCCCGCTCTTGCTGGGTGAGATCAATCTTGATTGATGGGTCTAACTGAGCCTGCTTAATTTTTTTTTTACTTGAAAGCTTAGGCTGCGGAGAACTCAAGCCCGGTACACTGTTTGTCCTTAAACATTCCACGTCTGCACCATATTCCTTTACTAACTGAGCCACTACATCGAAGGAATCCCTCGCCGCAGGCTCATTTACGAGAATCCTTAAAAAGTTATCCCCCAGCACCAGCTTATCAGTCTCAAGCAGGTCCAAGCTACCACATCGACAGAGGGGGACTCCCATTCTACTACTATCTACAATTAGAAACAAGGAATAATTTCGAAGATATTTCTCAGCGAACTTCAGGGAGAACAAAGGAATCATGGGAGAAAACTTGATTTGCCCATCTCTAAGCACTTTTCGGAGGTCTACGATATCACAAGGAAAAACTTTATGACGCACAGGAAGCTCGAAAGCGAAATCCTCGTAGACCTGCTCTGGCTGATCGGATAGATACTTAGGTAGCCCCCTAAGTCTTCCCAGTACTGAAAGAATTGTGTCCTTGTCCAAAGTATTACCCTCTTCTTCTCCGAGAACACCCTCTACACCCTGTACGGGGTCTTTTTGCCGTTTTTGAAGTGTCTGATCCCTTGGTAGAGCTTATTACAATAACAGTAGATTTCCTGTTACCTACTTTAGCATTCTTATTTATCTCTTCAAAGGTTCTGGTGCTAAGTTCTCTCATACTTACTCCAATTTTAAGTCACCAACACTTGTTTTTAATTTCCTAAGAAATTCCACGAAAGCCTTCTTTGTTTCTTCGGTTCGAGCATGAGCTACTTGATCACTAACAATAACCTTGATTTGGTTATACATCAGCATTACAGGCTTAGCCCCTTCTGATAGCTCTTCCATTTTTGTCCTGTAGGTCAAAACGGTTTCAGCCAGCTTCTTGACTGTCTCTGCATTTCTTCGACGGTCAGAAGGCTCAAGCTCATCAGCTTCTGCTGCTAACGCCATCATCTCCCTTTCAAGGACTGCTGTGATTGCTCTTAAAGAACCTACGGTATCCGTCTGAGCATCTGCCCAGCTCTGGATATCTCCGGCAAACTCGTTGATACTCTCGTTTACCTGAATAGCTCTGAAGTGGTAGAGCATATGATTTCTGACAGCAGTAACAGAGATGTCAAAATCATAATCGGCTTTCAGTTTTCTTTGAATTTCTGAATAGTTCTTTCTCCTTTGACGTTGGAAATAATCCTCAATGTCATCACGATTTTTGAACTTACAGAGTTTACAGTTATCTTTGTTTACTCTATCTGCTCGTAGCATATAAGAAACAGGACCGAGATACGTCGGGTCCAGTTCCGGTCTTGCTACTTCTACTATTTCTGCCTTCGCCGCTTTAGCTTTAGCCATCAAATCCACCCTTTCTTCGGTTTTGCCTTTTCTCCCTCAGTCCACTCTTTTCTCTGTTTCGTGAGTTTCCTGATCAACACATCTATGTCTTCGATTGCTATTTGGCATAGCTTTTGGAATTTCCAAGGACTATCGTATGCCAATGAATCTGCCTCTAATATCGTCTCATGGAGGTCTGGATAAGAAGTAATCTTGTCAGAACTGGCGATCTTTCTACTGATTGCCTGAGCATTTTTGGCACTTTGAAAAATAAGATCAGAGATACGATCCAACTGTTCTCTGAGATCCTTAAGATACTGGATCTTACCAATGATTACATTCCTTGTATGAAAGTTACGAGCCTGTTTATACCAACTCATCCTGATTATCCCTCCCATATAAAGCGATCAAGAGACTTTCGGCGACTCCATCAGAGTTCTTATGCTTCAAGCAATCCCTAAAATCGGGATAGAGAGATGCGGCATACTCTCTTGCTGCCGTTTTAGCCTCTGATTTTATCTGTCTGTTTAGTTTATCAATCTCTTTCTTATTCGCTTTTTTGGAGGCTGCATCCTTTAATGTTTTCCCTTTTGCCCGTAATTTCTTAATCTCATCCTTATTGGTCTGAATAAGGGCTGTCACAAGCTGAGGATATGCCTTCTTCCACAGGGTAGAACTAACTTCTATCACCTCAAATCCCAATGCTGAGGCTATACCGATAGTCAAGCCTGAGGATTTGCCGAATCCAAATGCTGATACACTTCCTTCTCCCGGATGAGATGCTACCTTCTCTTGGACAAACAGAACTTTGCCCTTCAGAGGTTTAAGCAACTTAACGATCTCAGGCACATCGTATACCTTTTTGTTCTTCTTATTGACCATAGTATTTACAACAGGTATCTTGTATATATTCACATCTCCGTTAGGACGGAGGATGGAGATACCACCTGAGACACCGGGATCCAACCCTACAATTGTTTTGAATTTTGCCATCTTCTACTCCTAAGCAATTTGTCTCTACTTCTAAATCGACTTAGGAGGAAAATAGCATTAAAAAAGCCACACTACCCAACGGGGGCAGTGTGGCCGATGAAAGGAAAAAAGAACCGAGCTATCCACAAAGGAGTGTGTCTCCTAAAAGAAGTTCACACTGCTCGGATCTACTGAAGAAATCTTCTATCTCTTGAAGTTTGGATTGATCATCACCGACAAACTCAACAAGGATCTCTCTTAAAGCCTCATTGTACTCTGCATTTCCTGCACGAAAACGAATCATCCCTGTAGTCAGGATTTCGATATCTATGAACTTATGGTTTTCGTTTTGGTCGTTTCTTCTTTTTGGCTGTTCGTTTCTTCTTGGTTTGTTTGACTTTTCGTTTGGTTTTCCGTTTGGTTGTTTTCTTTGGCTCATCCTTAGGAACCTCAACTTCCTCTTTCGGTTCGGCTTCAGCATATCTCTTATCAATAGGTAACGTTTGTGCTTGTTCTTCCTTGAGATCTTTGAGTATTGTAGATACACTCACAATCTCCGTTGCACCATCACTTGTGATAAGCTCTCGTAGTTCTGTGTTTGCTTCCTTAGTAACATCTCGAACAACTGTATAGGTTCTTCCACCTATACGATAGGCAAAGCCGGGGCGAAAGAGAGCCTTCTCTGCGGATGAATTCCCGATCACAATGGGATTATCCATTTCGATTCTCTTCTGGAACATCGTTCACCTCCCCTTATTCGTTCGTTTGACGAATCTCGACTCTTTGCTGACGGTAGTACTCAGCTTTATTATCTACCTTCTTATCTACTCCAAGGGAACCGATAAGGTCTGCAATGTCATTGACACATTCCTTACCTGTGTACCCTTGCTGATCGACTTCTACTGTCCCATCTTTTTTGATTAGAACATCAACGAATTTCGCTGGCATCTTGTATTCCCTTTAACTTAAAGCAACCATCTGTCTCGATCACCTCGACCTCTTCGGTCTTATCATTATTCGCTAATAATTGTACCACGTCGCTTTTCACTTGCAACAATAAACTATCGCATTCATCTATTGCAGCGACTACTTTATCTCCATTTTCATCGGTTGGAGAGTCAATACAATCCTGACATAATTCGGGGATAGACGAGAGATTCTTCACTAAACGAAGAATATTTTCATTTAATATACTCATAATGCTCCTCAAGGCTTAGCAATTGCCTGCTCTCTAAGACATCGAGAATCTCTATTTTCGTCAATTTTTCACACATCACCATTGCTACAAACTCAAACGCCATGAGGATTTCGGGGATAGAACATCCACTGCGAATTCTTATCTCCATCTTCCTCAGAGCATAATCTATGAGAAGAAGATTGTCGAAAGAATAGGACTTAACAGGATCCGTGAACCACCCCTCTGTGATGCTGTTTACCATGCCTCCACTCCACTGAGGCACCGGATCCTTCCCCTTCATCATAACAGTCTTCCTTATCTGCTGAGACTTTCCACTTCTCGTCAACTTCTTTATATTTCCAATTTCTGCTTTAATCTCCTTCTCCGAAAGACCTCTTTCTTTCGCATCCTTTACCATAAGCACAAGCTTGTAACGTGAGATCATCTGATTGAGCAAAGGAATAGCTCTTTTAGGAACCTCTTTCTCAATCGAGAAATAGCTCTGAAGCCCTCTGAGAGCCGCACAAAGCTCTTTCTTATCGAATTGACTAAATAGGTCCCACACGATGAAATCTTCGTCCTGAGAGCAAACCTCACGAACGTCAGCAAGTCTGATAGTCTTCTTCTTGCCCACATAGTTCATCAGCTTGTGAACAAGCATATCCAACTTATCGACATTTACCTCTGAGGCTGATTGCTTTAGACCTTCCACCATGAAATCTGCGGCATCCAAATTGATCTCACGATCTTGAGCTTTGAAACGAGTCATGATTCGATGACGGGCTTCCTCTCCCTTCAAAGAGGACGGGAACTTAAACACCTTCCCACGTTCCCGAACCTTCTTCAACATCGCCTCACTTCTAAGCCCAAGATTATTGAAGACAATGATATTGTTGCCGGGGACTTTAGGGATCGCCTCTTGAAATGCTTTCATACACTTCGCACGACGAGCAGTATCATCTCTGGCAGTAACAGCAGGCATCTCCCTCAAAATAACCAGACGGGGAGTAGGGAAACATGAAATCTCCGTAATGAAAGAAATGACAAAGCTGAGTTTGTTCCTTCTATCGAAGACAAATGTTTCAAAGTTCTTGAGGGACCGCTTCATCTTTTCCAAAACTGCACGCCGATCCCTGTAATTACCCTCTAAAACAAATATTCTCTGTTTCATTTTATTGATTCGACACGGCAAAGAACATAATGAACTTCTCTATCGTGTCTCTTGCCTCGTCCGAAACATCGGGGAACTTCACTCTGACCGGCCCTACCTTATTGGCAGCATTGGGATCATCGTCGCCTTCAATCACCGACTGATCCTCGAAACACACCTCAAGCTCAGCGTCTTCAGAGGTACAGGTTGCCAATTCTTGCAGGAAGGCAGAGTTACAACGGAACCAAGGAGCTTCACCTTTAATAGTGGTCTTCGTATCATCAAATGTTACCGGAGAAACGGCATCGTTCTTCGTGCAGCTTTTGATAATCAACTGACAGTCATCAGGCTCTATCGTGACTTCACTATTATGGATCTTGTCCATGTGATCGTTTTTAGTCATGGCGATACCATTAGCGGCATAATTCCATCCCGTCGAAGAACAATAGACATGATTGGAATAATCTCTCGTCATAATGTGAGAAATGGATGGAAATGTGCTGAATGGTTCTATCCCATACATCCTTAAAGTCATATCGCTGAACGAGAAAACGATTTGCTCAGGAATATGGTTAGCATCATCTTTTTCGATTTGCTTAATCGAAATACTTTCATCCGAAACTTCTGAAAGAATCTTCTTGATTGTAGGTAGGACTGTTTTAGGAACAGTCATGCGGATTCCGCCCTTAGTCTTGAGAATATTCTTTCCCTCGATCTCGTCGATGACAAATCTCGCACCATTTCCACAGGAAAATCGAGCCATATTCTTCTCAGCCTCGAACACAAGGCACATGTATTGGTAGAGACTTTCCTCATCACACAGGGCAAAGAACACTCGGTTGATCCCTTTTAAGAAGATCTCCCGATCTACCGTCAGTTCTTGCTCGACCTTTTTACCCATGCCCATTACTTTCACTTTTTCATCGTAAGTGGCAAAGCTTCTTTTGAACTTCCTGTTTTTCTTAGAAACGATGAAAACTTCTCCCTTCTTTTCTGACACTTCTACTTCGGAAGGGGGGAGTGACCTGAGGGATTCCATCATATTCTTTACGCTCGTCGTAACTATTCCCTCATCTTTGCAGGAATAACCAAGATCACCATACACAGAATCGGAGATTTCGCAGATTACAGAGACAGTATTAGTCGCTGCTTTTACTAAAATCTTGTCGCTTGTTGCCTCTAAGGTGATGAGATTTGAAGGCTTATCCTCTTCCTTCTTGCTGTTCTTTACGACTACCTCATAGGCAGGTGTCAAAGATCTGGCAAATTCCACTGAATTAACCGTAAACTTCATGGTAAACTCCTTATACAATATTCGTTCTTACTCGGCTTTGATTATACAACATCAGCTTTCACTTTTCTACTTTTTATTTTATCGCTTATCAACTTGAAATCATCCTTCACTGCTTTTTTATTCGCTTTACTGCCTTGCCTCAGAAGAAAAGCAGGGTGATAGACGCATATGAGATCTATATCATTGTACTTTTTCCACACCCCATGTTCTCTTGTTATATAGAAATCCTTTACCCCCAATAAAGACTTGGCAGCGATTCTTCCAAGAGTCACAATAACTTTCGGCTGTACAATTTCAATCTGTTTATCCAAAAATGGACGGCAAGTTCTCATCTCATCAGCCGCGGGATCTCGATTATCATTGGGACGACATTTCACTGTATTAGCGATATACACATCCTCCCTTTTCAAACCCAGCCCTTTCTCTATCCATGTATTCAGCATCTTGCCCGATCTTCCCACAAACGGTCTACCCTGCTCATCTTCTTCTTTTCCCGGTGCTTCTCCAACAAACATGACATCTGCTTTAGGACTCCCCTCTCCGAATACTACATTAGTTCTCGTTTTGCTTAAACGACAACGAGTACATTTTCCCGCTGCTTTGACTCCTGCCTCTAATCTTTCTCTTGCTGATTTCATTTCAAACTCCTTAACAAGTTTGACTAAGACATCTCCATGACAGGCTTCTGGATGGCAGAAACACCCAAGTCTTTTTCCTCTTAGCTCTGGAATAGATGACATAAGATGGGGCTGAGTGCGGATCCACTCTTCGTACTTCTTAATCACCATCTCTCGACCGCCGTGAGGACCAATCATGAAGGGATTCCCCCACTTCGACGGTCTGCCAATGAACACGTCATATTCTTGATACTTCTTATTTACTACTTGTGTCATATCTCGTTTCCCAAGGTAATTGTTTCTTCGTTTTGCGAACGAGAGTCAAGCCCGGAGGATGAGGGATTGTCATTATCTCGAACTCCCCCTTCTCACAACTCTCCGTCCTTAGTTCTTCAATAGCCTGATAGACATCCGCACATTTATTAGGTTTTGACATGCCGGAAGTAGGATACCCATCATGCAAAAGGATGATTCCCTGATCAGCTACATAAGGGAAGACATTATGAAAATCCTTTCTTACCGCGGCGGCAGTGTGCTCTGCATCAATGAACACCATGTCAAACGGAGGGAATTCAAGAATCTTATCTTTTATTGCCGCGAAGAAGTCATCAGTACTATTGTGATAGAACTCATAGAACTGCTCATCGTTGGGCCAGTGTTTAGGGACAAGGACATCAACCCCTATACACCTTTTAGTATCAGTACGTTGAGAAATCATCCTGATTGTATGACCATGACGAATACCCAACTCTAAATAAAAGTCAGGGTTAAGCATCTCAGCGATGATGAAAGCAAAACCTTCTTGGCTACCTCTTTTGGGATGGAACACGATCTTTTACTTTCCTTAAAAATTCATTAGTTTTTGCTACTTTCTTTACCAGCATCTTTCTTCTTTTTCTCAGTTCCTTCTTCTCTTCTTCATCGGTATTGTCGTTGAATATTGAGGACCGCACCTCTTCTATGCGACGTTCCATCAACCTCTTGCTCATCTTGTTACCGACTATAAATGCTTCTTCCAGTATCCCCACCATCTCTTCTGCTATCTCATGGTCTAATGGATCTACCTTCACAACACAAATATCATATAGTTGTCTGATAAGCTCACATAGAGTATTCCGAGAATCTGATTTCGTACCTTTTGAAGAGTCGAAGATGTCACTGTTGATGCTCATGGATAAATCTCTTATTGCTTTCCAACATATTGAGCAAACGAAATCTTTCTGCTCGTTTCTTTTGAGCCTCTTTAACATTGTTGAGAGGCATTCCGTTTTCTATGTCAATGATCTTTTGCTCAACCAAACGGTCATTCATCTTTACTCCCGCAATGAACGCTTCCTCTAATAGCTTGATCAACTTCTCTACGGCATGAGTGTCGAGATGATGTAGATCTACCACACAACAATCATATGCTTGCCTCAAGACCTCACAGAGAGTTCTCCTATCATAGACCTGCCTACCTTTCGGAGTATCAAACACATTGCTTTGAAAAGACATGG
>Ga0180438_10004347_pt1 | contig 20474 bp, 19 predicted proteins | sample SS_ome_12_FD_132455 | JGI IMG/M metagenome (GOLD analysis project Ga0180438, IMG submission 132455) | Hypersaline lake sediment archaeal communities from the Salton Sea, California, USA - SS_3_D_2 metaG | ecosystem: Environmental > Aquatic > Non-marine Saline and Alkaline > Hypersaline >... | reverse complement strand
TTGCACCACGAAACCCCTGGCAGAATTCCTCGTTCCGACCAAGTTAAAGCTCTCTCAAACCCTCAAAGATCAGTCCGCCTCCCCTCAACCCTATAGATATCGCCTTGAGGGGAATGGCCATCCCCGGCGAAAGCCTCGCCGGTTTAAGGCGAAGCTTCGCTAGAGTTTCACATCACATCTCAAGCACCGGGCGCACTCTTTCTTCGCCGTCTCCTCATCAAAGCCCAGTTCCACCTCTTGAAAACCCTTAATCCTTTTTTCGGGAGGAAGCTTCGGCATCTCGGCCCTGAGCTGCTTGACCACCTCCTCTGGGACTTTCATGGTTACTTCGATTTTTTCCGGGACCTCCACATAGGGTCTACCACCCCGCTTCTTGGACAGCTGCCTGTCAATTTCAACAGCCGCGCGTTTGCCATGGGCGAGGGCGTCCACAACCCTTGCAGGTCCTGTTACCGCATCGCCACCGGCATAAACGCCGGGCACGTTTGTGGCGAGGGAGTGTCGGTCCACCTGGATCGTACCCCGATAGGTGTCCACTGCATCGCCGTAACCGAGGTCAACGCCCTGCCCGATCGCTGCAAAAATGGTATCGTATTCCTGGCTGATCACGCGCCCCTCAATAGGCACAGGCCTACGCCGGCCACTGCGATCAAACTCCCTCAATTCACACTCATCGAGCTCCAGTCTCAGCCGGCCGTTGCTCTTGGCGATGGATTTGGGAGCGACCAGTTCGCGCAACTCGATGCCCTCCTCCAAAGCGTCCTCAATCTCCTCTTCGTAAGCCGGCATATCCTTTCGCTCTCGTCTGTAAAGAACGCCCACTTCAGCCCCCATTCTCCGGCAGGTTCTGGCCACATCAATCGCCACGTTTCCTCCGCCGATGACAGCCACCTTTTTGCCAACCTGCGGTGCTGCTCCCAACTCCACTTCTCTCAAGAATTCAGCACCGCCCCTGACCCCCGGTAATTCCTCTCCCGGTATGCGGATAGAGAGGCTTTTGTGCGCACCGATCGCAATGAAAAGGGCGTCATAGTCCTCCTGCAATTCAGCCAGCGTGACGTCCCGGCCAACGCGAACCTTCGTCTTCGCCTCAACCCCGGCATTCAGAATGAAATCAATCTCCTGATCCAGAATGTCTCGAGGCAGGCGATAAGAAGGGATCCCATAACGGAGCATGCCCCCAAGTTCCGGCAACTCTTCGAAGACCGTGGGTTTGTAACCCATTAGCGCCAGATGATAGCCCGCTGCGAGCCCTCCCGGTCCGCCGCCGATGATAGCCACCTTTTGCTCTTTCGGCGGGGCCTTTTCGAGGGTGACCGTAAGCCCTTCCTGTCTGGCCATATCAGCGGCAAAACGCTTGATCTTGGGTATGGCGAGCGCCTCGTCCGTTTGGCTGCGAACGCAAACTTCCATGCATGGGTGGGTGCACACACGGCCGCAGATCCCAGGCATGGGGTTTGTCTGGTAGATCAGAGAGATCGCCTCTTTGTAGCGCCCCTCGCCCACCAGAGAGAGATAGCCCGGCACGTCCTGGCCTATCGGGCAGGCGTTGACGCACTTGGCTTTGAAAAGCTCAGCGCACACCCCGGCTTCACAATGCTTTTCATATATGTGGTCCTCGTACTCATGCCTGAAATACTGGAGAGTGGAAATAACCGGATTGGGGGCCGTCTGGCCCAGTCCGCACAAAGAACCCTCCCTTATGAACTCGCACAGCTCTTCCAGCTCATCCAGGTCTTTGGGCTCCCCTTTTCCCTCACAGATCCTATCCAGGATCCTGAGAAGTTGTTTAGTGCCTTCACGACAGGGGGTACACTTCCCGCACGATTCCTCCTGGCAGAAGTCGATGAAGAAGCGGGCCATGTCCACCATGCAGGTCATTTCATCCATGACAATCATGCCGCCCGACCCCATGATGGCGCCCACCTTTGAGATCGCCTCATAGTCGGTCGGGGTGTCCAGCAAATGGCCGGGTACGCACCCGCCGGAAGGCCCTCCCAACTGCACAGCCTTGAACTGCTTTCCTTCTGAAATACCGCCCCCGATTTCGTACACGATCTCTTTGAGGCTGGTTCCCATAGGCACTTCCACCAGTCCAATGTTGTTCACCTTACCGGTCAGGGCGAACACTTTGGTCCCTTTACTTCCTTCCGTGCCCATACTGGCGTACCAATCGCCCCCGTTCAGGATAATCTGCGCGATGTTAGCATAGGTTTCCACGTTGTTCAGGACGCTCGGCTTTTTCCACAGCCCCTGCTGGGCTGGAAAGGGTGGTCTGGGCCGCGGCATCCCCCGTTTTCCTTCGATGGAATGCATCAAGGCCGTCTCTTCTCCGCAAACAAAGGCGCCTGCGCCTTGATAGATCTCCAGATCAAAGTCGAAGCCGCTCTCCAATATGTCCTTTCCGAGAAGACCGTAATCACGCGCCTGACCGATGGCGATATTCAGTCTTTTGATGGCCAGGGGATATTCGGCCCTGCAATAAATGAACCCCTGGTGCGCCCCAATGGCCTTGGCCGCGATGATCATCCCCTCCAGGACGGCATGGGGATCTGCTTCCAAAACACTTCTGTCCATAAAAGCGCCTGGGTCGCCTTCATCGGCGTTGCACAGGGCGTATTTGATATCGCCCATCGCCTTGTTGGCAAATTCCCATTTCAGACCGGTGGGGAATCCGGCACCGCCTCGGCCTCTGAGACCCGACTTCTTCACCTCGCCGATGATCTCTTGGGGCGTCATTTCCAGCAGGGCTTTGCTTGCGCCGAGATAACCGTCCCTGGCAATGTATTCGTCTATACTCTCCGGATCTATGGCCCCCCTGTTTTTGAGGACGATCAATTTCTGCTTGGCGTAGAACGGGATGTCGTCCATACCGGGAATGGTTTCGGCAGAAGCCGGCTCCTTGTAGAAAAGCTTCTTCACCGGTCGCCCTTTGAGAAAATGCTCTTCAACGAGATAGGGAATATCTTCTTTGGTAAGCTTCTGATAGAAGATGCCCTCAGGCTGGACGATCATCACTGGACCTTGAGCGCAAAAGCCGTTGCAGCCTGTTTCGATCACACGAATTTCGTTACTCAGCTTGTGTCGCGCCAGCTCTTCCTTGAGGGCTTCTTTGATTTCTTGACTTCCCGATGCGTGGCAACCCGTACCACCGCAAAGAAGCAAGTCCATGCGGTAAGTCGTCATTCTAATGCCTCCTCATTGTCGTCACGGGAATTCCCGTGTTCATCTCCTCTGTGGCTCTTCAGCGCCTGTCAACGGCCCGCAAGCTCAGGCCAATGGGCTCCACGGAGCTCTATTGAAGACACTGTGCCCTCATTTCATCCTGGCCAAGGCAAAGTCGGTCTGGACCTCTCCCAGCAGCACATGCCGTTTGAACACCTGCCGCATCTTGTTTCTGTCCATGTGCTGGTAGATCACGGGATCCTGCCCGGATATCTGCACCGTCACATTGGGTTCGCTGCTGCACATGCCCATACAACCGGACGTGACCACGCGGATATCCTGTCTGTCCGCTTCCGTCAGCTCCTCCAAGAGCGCGTCCATGACCTCCCGGGCCCCAGCCGCAATGCCGCAGGTGCCCATGTGGACCGTGATCTTTATACTCGTCTCTCCTTCTCGAAGAGCGGTCTTCTTCTTGGCGCTTTCTCTGATTTTTTTCAGATCCTCAATGGTCAGTTTTGGCATTGTCATTCCTCCCTTTCCTTCTCCTTCTCCCGAGAACTCGATGTTGGCACCTTAGGGCTTTGTAGCTCGGCCACGGATTCCCGTATCAAATCCGCCAGATAACGGATCACATCGGGATGCTGGATGGAAACATCCTCCAGTTCCTGCTTCACCTCCCGCGTATCCAACCGGAATAACTCGCCGTCCACCTTGTGGCGATACACAAAATCCACATCTGGATTGCCCATAATCAGAGACGTCAGAGACCCCGCTATGTCCCCAAAGGGCGCCAAATCAATATGATCCCGCTTAAAAGACGCGTAAACCTCGGTCCCTTCTCCCTCCCTGGACTTGATATGAAAATCTCCCTCGCACCGTCTGCTCGCCTCCCGAAAAAGGGACAAGCCGAGACCCACGCGTCGCGTTGTCCGGGTTGTATAAAAGGGGTTCAAAACCTGCTCCAACAAGGGGGCCGGAATGCCTCGACCGTTGTCTTTGATGGTAATTTCAAGCCGGTTTCCTTTCCGACCCTCAGCCACAGCAATGTCGATCAAAGTGGCTCCGGCGGCGACGCCGTTTTCCGCAACATCCATGATGTGAAGGGACAGCTCCCTCACCTAGTGCCCCACCACTTTCCTGCCGGACTCTTCTCTCAAAGCCATACGAATCTCGGTCAAGCTTGGGGCTTCTAAAAGAAAAGATGTCGCCGGCCGTCCGATATCATCCAGAAAATGGGCGTCTGAAAAGGTCACCAGAGTAAATCCGCTCACTTCAGGGAGCTTGCTCGTTGCCCCATCCGGACTCAGGTGGCGAGAGAGCTCCAAGCCGTCCAAGTCTATTTCCGGCGGAATGAAGCCAAGTTGACCCAGAATGCTGAAACTCGGTCTGTCCACATGCGATGCAATACTTAGACCGCCTAAACGGTGAACCTCTTTGACCACATGATTCAGTGCCAGCTGGGTTGCCCCTATGAGAAGCCGGTCATTGAATCCTTCCACTTCATCGAACTCATTCGCCACCACCTGATCCCCGAAAAGCTCCGGCCTGTTCGTTCCTTGGAGATGACGGTAGATCAGTTCCTGCATCGCCAGTGCCTGTTTCTCGCTGTCAAAAAGGGCCAAGGTATGCACCTCCTCGCTGGAGTTGATTTCTATACCCGGGAGGACGTGAAGCCCTTTCTGCGCTCCCGCCCTGATGGCAGCGCCCACGTTCTCCGCTGAGTTGTGGTCACACACAGCAATGATCTCCAGGCCCCTCTCAAGGCTTGTCTCCACGATAGCCCGGGGGCTCATATCCAGGTCTGCACAGGGCGAAAGGCATGAATGAATGTGCAAGTCGGCTTTGAACGCTTTCACGCCTCGATCCTGCCGATCCCGAGTTCATAGAGCCGGCCCGCCAGGTGATAGGCCGGCAAGGGAGAAAGCAGAATGGGGATGCCTTCTTCTTCAGCCTTGGCTTTTGTCTCTTCATCAGGCACTCGCCCGTTCACCAGAACAATGCCTGCAAGCTCTCTCAGAACAGCGACAGCCACGATGTTTTGATGCGCCTGGGTTGTGAACCAAAGGGCGCCGTGATCGGCATTGGCCATCACATCGCTGAGAAGGTCACCACAGTATCCTCCTGCGACCTCCTTATCCAAGCCTTTCTCCCCTGCCACAGTCTCCAGCTGAAGGCTCTTTTGGACCTCCTTGACCTTCATGTTTGCCCTCCGCTCTTTTTCTCCCATCCCAGGAAAACACAGCTCTCCAGCAATGCTTTTCCATCCACCACATCCTCTGCAAAGCTACGACAGTCGGGCGCACCGCACATACTGCACTCTTTCCCGGGGAGCTTTCTCGCTATATCTTCCACGCGCTCCTGCCTTTTGATGGCCTCGGCAATGGACAACGGCTTTGTCTCGCTGCTCAGTGGCTTTCTCTCGATTTCAGTGAAAAACCATCCTTCTTTGTACGCTCTTTGCACCTTTGCGATTTTCAGCCTCTTTTCCTGACCGAACATGCGGACCAGCCGCTGCATCGTTCTTTTTGCTTCATATCGGTCAGCCACGGTCAGCGGCCCACCGATGCAGCCTTCAACGCAGGCCCTGAATTCTAAGTACTCCATGTTGTTCAAGAGCCCCATCTCAGTCTTTTCCAAGTAAAGAATCGTCTCCTTGAGACCGGAGACGGCCAAATAGCTCCCTTCATCCAGCCCTGAAATCTCGCCGCCGCTAATGCCCCAGCCCATGCCAACGCCGCCGGAGCGAAGGAGCATGGTATCTTCGTCCACGTCGCGGAGATTCTTCTTAACCACTTCATAAACCTCATTGATCCCCAACGCGCCGTCAAGGTATGAGCATTCGATAGACATGGGTTCATTGATAGACATCATCTTTGCCGAGCAGGGTGTGACGTGGTACACACCGAACTCTTTGGTTTCAAACACGCTTTCGCAGTAAAGCCTCTTTTTGAGCTCCCTGGCCGCAATTTCCCGCGGCGGAATGATGGGAATAATATGCTTCAAAAGGGACGGAAAGCGATAGGCAATAAGCCGGTTCACAACAGGGCAGACAGGTGAAATCAAAGGCCATATGGCACCGTCTTTGCCGCGATTTTCCCGGATGTAGAGCTCTGTGGCCACATTACAAAGCTCATGGGTGTAAGCCTGGTCATAGACATATTTGAAACCCTTCCGAAGCGCCAGAAGGATTTCGTTCGGCATCACGTCCTCACCGAACTGGGCATACAGAACCGGTGACGTGCTGATAATGGTATAGGGACTGAGCCTTGAAGCACCGCTTCCCGTGGTGATCGCCTCGATCGCACCGCGGGGGCAAGCACGGATGCATTCGCCACAATCAATGCAGACAGCCTCTATGCATGCCACGCGGTTGTCCTTGATACGAATGGCCTTCGTTGGGCAGGCCTTCATGCAAAGAACACATCCGTTGCATCGTTCTTCATCAATCTGAACGTAGTGTTTATGGCTGCTCTCTGCCTGTTCGCTATCCACCGTCACTTTTCACTCCGAAGGATATTTTCACGTGGGTCCCTTTACCTCTCTCCGACTCAATTTCGAGCCTGTCGGCATTTTTCTGGATATTGGGAAGTCCCATACCGGCACCGAATCCCATTTCCCTCTGTTCTTCGGAGGCGGTGCTGTAACCTTCCTGAAGGGCGAGCTCGATGTTTTCGATGCCAGGGCCTTCATCCTTCACATCCATCACGATCCTGTCCGTGTCCACCGTCAGCGTCAGCGTCGCGTCGCCGCCATGCATCACCACATTCATTTCCGCCTCATAAGCGCAAACTGAGGTGCGCCTTATGAGGTCCGCATCGAAGCCGATGGTTTTCAGGAGACCCTGGATCTGAATGGACACATCCCCGCCTCTGATGTAGTCCCTGGCTTTGATGGCAAAACTTTTGATTAGATGGGGCATGAGAGAACGGGTTCTCACTTGGACGGCTTTTGCTCCACGCCTCGAAGTCCTTGCCTAAAGAGTCTCCCACAAGCCGTAAACATGGTAAAAGGGGTCGATAAGAGAGGCAAGTCATGGAAGCGAGCCAGATCAATCATATCCGGTTCGGGTCGCTTGCCCCTGACCAGAACCACGGCAGCCACCCCTGCGATGACCGCCGTGCGGATGACCTGCAGCGTATTGAGACCTGATAGAACCACAACGCCGTCCTTAGGTCCCCTGAGGAGATCGCTCATCAGATCGCTGCCTGCGCCGGCCTGGATCATCATCTCCAGCTTGTGCTCCCCCACGATGACCTCAGCCTTTAAGATCTCTTTGATCTCCGATAACTTCATACCGGTCTTCCGTCCTGGCGGCCCGTTTTACTCATACCGATCCAGGATGTTTTCGATGCGATCCAAGGTCACCCCACCGTGGGTATCCTCATCGACCACCATCACGGGAGCGAGACCGCAGGCTCCGAGACACCGCACAGCCTCTAGGGAAAAACGCCTGTCTTCAGTGGTCTCTCCCACCTGAAGGCCCAATTTATCAACCAGCGCCTTCATGATGTTTTTCGTGCCCCGCACATAGCAAGCAGTCCCGAGGCAGACCTTGATGATATGCCTGCCCTTGGGAACCATGGAAAAAAACGAATAGAAAGTCACCACGCCATAGATGGTGCTGCCCGGTATGTTCAACGCCTTGCTGATGTATTCTTGAAGCTCTACCGGGAGATAGCCCGTAACACCCTGGCACTCCTCCAGGACGGGGATAAGGCATCCCGGCTTTCCCTTGTGAACATCGATGATCTCATCCACTTTTGCCATCACATCAGGCGTGAGGTCCGGATTGATCGCTTCAAGATTCTGTCCATAAAACATGCTCTTCTCTCCTTAAGCCTTTTCGATCCTCACAGCACTGACCTTGTATTCAGGGATTTTGGCCGTGGGGTCAAGGGCCGCGTGGGTCAGTTCATTCGCCGCCGCCGCCGCATAATGAAAGGGGATAAAGATGGTTCCTTCTACCGCCTTTTCGGAGACCACAGCCCTCGCCGTAATCTCACCCCGTCTGGAGGCCACCTTGATAAGCTCCCCATCGCGGAGTTCATACGCCTCAGCATCCTGTGGCGAAATTTCAACAAAGCACTCAGGCGCAAGCTGGTTGAGCCCTTCAGATTTCATCGTCATCGTCCCAGTGTGGTATTGATAGAGCACGCGCCCCGTGGTCAGATAGAGCGGGTACTCATCATCGGGCAACTCCGCCGGAGGGATCCACTCAAGAGCGTGAAACACGCCCAGGCCACAGCTAAACTGGTCCATGTGGAGACACGGCGTTCCAGGGTGGTCGGTTCCCGTGCAAGGCCAATGGATACCGTCTTTTCTGAGACGCTCATAATTGATGCCGCAATAAGAGGGGGTCACATCTGCAATCTCAGCCATAATGGCTTGAGCGCTGTCATAGTTCATGGGATAGCCGAGCCGGCCTGAAAGGTCGCTTATGATCTTCCAGTCCTCCCTGGCCTCACCGGGGGGTTCCACGGCCTTACGGACACGCTGCACTTTTCTTTCCGTATTGGTGAAGGTTCCCTCCTTTTCCGCAAATGATGTGGAAGGCAACACCACATGGGCCATCCTCGCTGTTTCGGTCAAAAAGATGTCCTGAACAACCAGGAACCCCGCATTCTCGAGACACTTCTTGGCATGCCCGAGATCAGGATCTGAAAGCCTGGGGTTTTCTCCAATGATGTAAAGCGCCTTGAGTTTCCCGACGTTAGCCGCTTCCATGATCTCCGTTACCGTCAACCCGTCTTTCTCGGGCAGACTTTCTACGCCCCATGCCTTGGCCATACGCTCACGCACGGCCAAATCGCTCACTCTCTGATATCCTGTGTAAACATTCGGCAAGGCCCCCAAGTCGCAAGCGCCTTGCACGTTGTTTTGTCCCCGAAGCGGGTTTACCCCTCCCCCTTCGACACCCACATTTCCGCATAGCATGGATAGGTTCGCCAAAGACTTGACATTGTCCGTCCCGCTAATATGTTGCGTAATCCCCATGGCATAGAGAATCGAGGCTGCCGGCGCCCCCGCATAGAGCCGCGCCGCTGCAACGAGTTGGTTCTTCGGAATGCCCGTGATCTCTTCGACGTATTTGGGGGTGTACTTCTCAACCATCTTTTTCAGCTCATCCAGTCCCACGGTCCGTGAGTTCACGTACGTTTCGTCGTAAAGGTTCTCCTTGATAATCACATGCATCATCCCGTTGATCCACGCCACATCAGTCCCCAGGTTTTGCCTCAGCCACAGGGTAGCGAAATTCGTGATCGGGATCTTTCGGGGATCGACCACAATCAACTTCGCACCTTTGAACGTCACAGCCCTCTTCACATAGGAGGAGAGGACAGGGTGATTCTCCGTCGTATTGGATCCCGTGATGAGAATGACCTTTGCCTTTTCAATGTCTGCTATGGGATTGGTCATCGCACCGCTTCCAAACGCTGCGGCCAGACCGGCCACAGTGGAGGAGTGTCAGAGCCGTGCGCAGTGGTCTATATTGTTTGTGCCAATTCCAGCTCTGGCAAATTTTTGAGCGAGATAGTTTTCCTCATTGGTGATTCGAGCGCTGCTCAGAATCCCGATGGCATCAGGTCCCGATTCCGCCTTTATTTGACTGAGCTTTTGCGCCACGAGGTCCAAAGCTTCATCCCAGGAGGCCTCGCGAAATTGGCCGTTCTCACGAATCAGGGGAGTCTTCAGCCGATCTGGATCATGGATAAAGTCATTCCCAAACCGCCCTTTCACACAGAGACTTCCGTAGTTCGGCCCCAAATGCTCCACACCCGTCACCCTGATCACCCGGTTGTCCCTCACGTGGAGGTAGAGCTGACAGCCGACGCCGCAGTAAGAGCAGGTGGTGCGAACCAGCTTGGTCTTCCCTTTCAGGCGGTCAGGGAGTTCCAAGTCCTGTTTGGGCAGAAGGGCCCCCACCGGACAAGCTTGAACGCATTCTCCACAAAAGACGCAATCTGAATCTCTTAGGGCAAGATCGCCCTTGGCCACGATCTTGGCTGCGGATCCACGGTAACCGAAGCTGATGGCGTTGTTGACCTGGATCTCGTTGCACGCCTGAACACACCGGCCGCAGAGAATGCATCGGGAGAGGTCCCGAACAATAAAAGGATTCACCGTCTCGATCGGATATCGCGGTTCGGTAGGCTCGAAACGATTGGTCCTGATTTGATACTTGATGGCCAACTCCTGCAAGCGACAATCGCCGTAGGCCGGGCAGATACCGTGGTGTTCCTCGGTTGCCAAAGCATTGAGCTGGAAGTCCGCCCAGGAGTCTATGTCCAGATCCTGAACCAGGCAGTTGTGGTGACCAGAAGCGAGGAGCAGTTCCAAGTTCATGCGACGGGCCCGCATAATCCTCGGCGTTTCTGTTCGCACCACCATATTGGGCGCTGCGGGCGTGGCGCATGAGGCAACCAGCGTCCTTGCCCCTTCCACTTCCACCAGGCAGATCCGGCAAGCCCCCGTGGGGGAGGCCCCTTTCATGTAACAAAGGGTTGGAATGTCTATGCCATTGCGCCGAGCGACCTCCAGAATCGTCTCGCTCTGTTTGAACCCAAACTCATGACCGTCGATAGTAATGATGTTATCAGACTCCATACCTGTCTATTCCTTTGCTAGTGGTTCTTGTGGCGTTGCCTTTCCCTGAAATGAATGATTCCTCCAAGTCTGCTGGTCGGGCGGGAATATCGCGAAGGGTGCAGCCTCCAGCGAAAAAACCGTGTGAGTATAGCAAAAAAACCACGTTTTTCAAAAAAAATTTTTCCTGAGGAATCACAAAGAGTTATGAGTAAATCGAAAAATGATTTGACAAAAAGCAAATTACGAAATATTTGGAATAGTTTCAAATAAATGTCGTCTATCGGTTGACCATTATGTAATCCTTTTGTGGAATAACCGCCCAACCACGAGACCCCATAACCGTGCTTTTTGAGGTTAATAGCGAAGTCATGGCAAAGAAAAAGGCAAAAGGCAAGATCGTCATCGACAGAGAAAGATGCAAGGGGTGTTACCTTTGCATGGAAGTCTGTCCCAATCAAAACATCGAGGTGGACTCAACCCTCAACAAAAAAGGGTACTATCCTGCTCGATTCAAGGAAAACCCTAAGGAAGGCGAAAAAGGCTGTACCGGCTGCGCACAGTGTGCCACGGCCTGTCCCGAAGTCGCTATCGAGGTGTATCGTGCCAAGTGAAAAGATGTTGATGCGAGGCTCCCACGTGGTCGGTGAGGCCGCCGTGCGAGCCGGTTGTCGATTTTACGCAGGGTATCCCATCACACCCCAGAACGAACTCCCCGAGTATCTCTCCGCCCGTATGGTGGAGGTAGGGGGCACGTTTATCCAAGCCGAAAGCGAAATCGCATCGGTCAACATGGTCCTGGGTGCTTCTGCGGCAGGAGGCCGCGCCATGACCTCTTCCTCCTCACCGGGCATCGCCCTGAAGCAGGAGGGGATCTCTTACATGGCAGGGCAGGAATTGCCTGCCGTGATCATCAATATGATGCGAGGCGGGCCCGGATTAGGGAACATTGCGCCTTCCGCTGCAGACTATTTTCAGGCAACCCGGGGCGGCGGCAACGGGGACTACCGCACGCCCGTACTGGCGCCTGCGGGGTGTCAAGAGCTGGCCGAATTGACCTTCGTCGCCTTCGACCTCGCCGACACCTATCGAAACCCGGTGGTTCTGCTTGGGGATGGACTCATGGGCCAGGTCATGGAACCCGTCGTCTTTCCCGATTTCGTTGATCTCGAGACCTTGCCCGAACGGGACTGTACTCTGACCGGATGTGAGGGGAGAAGCCCGCGCGCCCTCTTCTCTATGCTTCTCAACACCGACGTGCTGTACCGGCACAATCTTCATCTTCAAGAAAAATACGATCTCATCACCGCCCGAGAACAGAGATGCGAAACGGTGATGACGGAGGATGCGGACATCATCATCGTCGCTTATGGCACCGCTGCGCGCATCGCCGAAAGCGCTATGGAGGAGCTGCGTGCAGCGGGTATGGCCGTCGGTCTCTTTCGACCGATCACCTTGTGGCCCTATCCCACAAACCCCTTGCGTCAGCTGGCCTCCGGTGCAAAAAAAGTGGCTGTTTTTGAATTGTGCCTGGGTCAGATGCTTGAAGATGTGATTCTCTCGGTTGGTGAAAGGGCCGAGATCTTCTTTTACGGAATACCCGGAGGACCTGTGCCCACGCCGGCGGAGATCGCTGAATTCATCCGCTCAGCCGCAGAAGGCGACGGCAAGGTGGGACGGAGGATTGAAGTATGAATGCAGAAGTTGCTTACAAGAAAGTTTTTGAGAGGCCAAAGTCCTTAAAGGACACACCAACGCACTATTGTCCCGGTTGCGGCCATTCCATTGCCCACCGGCTTGTGGCGGAGTGTCTGGACGAGCTGGGCCTCCGAGAAAAGACCATCGGTGTACCGCCTGTCGGCTGCGCTGTTCTGGCTTACAATTATTTCAACTTTGACATGATTGAGGCCCCCCACGGTCGTGCTCTCGCTGTGGCAACCGGTATTAAAAGGGTGCTGCCCGATAAATTCGTCTTAACCTATCAGGGTGACGGCGACCTGGCCGCCATTGGGACGGCGGAGACCATTCATGCGGCCAACCGGGGTGAAGAGATCTCCACTATATTCATCAACAACGCCATCTACGGCATGACAGGTGGCCAAATGGCCCCCACAACCGTGCTGGGGCAGGAGGCAACCACTGCCCCCGGCGGTCGGGATTCAAAACTTCACGGCCGGCCTATCGACATTTCAGCTATGATCGCCATCTGTGACGGAGCCGTCTTTGTGGAGCGTTGTTCCCTGGCTTCGATCAAGGACATTCGCCGCGCCAAGAGGGCCATTAAGAAATCCTTTCAGAGCCAGTTGGACGGCCTGGGCTTTTCTCTGGTGGAATTGCTCTCCCCCTGCCCTACCAACTGGAAGCTTTCACCCAAGGATGCCTGGGCCTGGGTCAATGACGTGATGGTGAAAACCTACCCGTTGGGCTTGATCAAAGACACCACCGGATATGAGGACAAGAAATGATGACAAGAACCATTTTTGCTGGCTTTGGGGGTCAGGGGGTTCTGCTCATGGGATACGTTCTGAGCCACGGTGCAATGCACAAGGGCCTGAATGTGACCTACTTTCCTGCTTACGGCGCTGAGATGCGCGGAGGAACAGCCAACTGCACCGTGACCCTTTCTGACAAGAAAATCGCCTCGCCGGTCGCTTCAAATCCGGATGTCTTGGTGGCCATGAATTTCCCTTCTCTCGAGAAATTCGAATCCACTGTGGTGGAGAAAGGTTTGGTCCTTTTGAATTCCTCTCTCATCTCTGAAAGCCTTTCCCGTGGCGACGTGGAGGTGTTAAGGATCCCCACAGCGGAATTGGCTCGCGAGGTCGGATCGGACCGTGTGATCAATATGGTGATGATCGGCGCCTTTTGTGCCAAGACCGGGCTGCTCAGCATGGAGGAAACCTTCAAAGGCATGGAGGCGGCTCTGAAGGGCAAAGAGCGGTTCTTTGAATTGAACAGGAAGGGCATCGAACGGGGCTTTTCTTTCATTGCCGAGGGAAACTGACAAGCCCCACTCCCGCAGGTGAGGCTTGCGCCTTCGGATTGATTGCGTGATGGCCCATTCCTTCAAGACGATATCTAGCGGAATCTCATGGGAGCCTGAAGGCTCCCCCATTGTGCCTATACGGTCCTGTATTTCCTGAACCGTTCTACCTCTTCCTTCAGCCAATCCGGCCAATAGGCCTCTTCGATGGGATAACTCGCATCGAGCGCCTGAAAAGAGCCTTTTCCTGCGACTTCTTCAATCCGTTCCTTCATATTGTATTTCAACTCATCAACCCCGATCAGCTTCGCCATAGCCGTGTTGATCTCCTCAATGCTCTTATCATAGGGGTTCCCGTCTTTAAAGGCTCTTTGCGCAGCCAGTTCGTTCAAACACTCCTTGCCTCGATGCCACTCCTTGAAGGAAGGGAAAAACATGGGTCCGTAAGAAACCCAAAATTCGACATACCTTGCGCCCGCATTGTATACGACCCAAACAGAACCCCCTTCGCTGACGCTGCCCCTCACGATGCTGTCATCGCCCATGGCCACTTGCTTGCCTCTGAGAAGGGAGTCGATGCCACCAAACTTCAGCCCAACCTCTTGGCGCCTCGTACGGAACACGCCTTCTTGAAAAGTTCTCACCGCCTGCGGGAGCTTTATGAGGGCAGGAAACAAAAGCTTGCCGAGACCCTCTGCTATCCCCACTGTCACGCCCCAGCCTGATTCAGGATTCGGAATCACCAAGTCCGCCCTGGATGTCTTGTAGTAATCCACCAATTTCAAACCCAGTTCCCGTCGGATCTGGAATATCTCTTTCCCTCCGAATAGAGAAGCCACATTGCCGAAATAGACCCCTTGAAAAATATCCGGCATCATAGGCTCTTCTCTGAGCCGCCTTGTCTCATATCCCCTGGAAGAGCAAAGGGACATCTCCGCGCCTTCATATTCCTTCTCGGTCACACCGTTAAGCCTCCTGTGTGAACACGATTCGGAAGCGGCCACAAATGTGCCGTCAATTCTCGCATAACAGAAAGGCTCAAAGGCTTTATCATCATTGAGGGCGATCATGAAAGGTTCTTTGCCGTCATGAACCAGCGCGACCAAAGCGAAGGTAGCCCTGCCGTGCAGCTTGTCCACAAGCTTTCTCCCAGCCTCGAAGGTGATACCCTCCTCAAGGATGTATTTGTGGAGCAAAGCGCCTATGACCTCGGTTTTGTTTTCCGTCTCCAGATTGTAATCTTGCTCTAACTCAGCCCTGAGATCTTCTTCTCTCAGGAGATAGCCGTCTACGGTTAAGACAAGCCTGTAATTCGTGTCTTTCTTAGGTTGGACTTCTATAGGCTCGGCGTTGACCTTTTCAGCGATTTTTCTTTTGGTGTAGCCGATATTCCCAATGGCCGCAATCGGCTCCAAGTCCTGGAAAATCTTGATGAGATCATAGTCAATGACATCTGCAATCCGACCCAACCCCTTATGAATATAGATGCCCTTTCGGTTCGCAATTGCCAATCCCGTGCTCGCTTTGCCCCGGTGCTGGCAGGCACCGGTTGCAAGAAAGGCCTTGTTCACCAGTTCACGGTCGCCGAAGCCGTATATGCCCACAATGCCGTCCATGGTCGTGTCCTCTGCCCGTTTAAATAGACTAAGATCTTAAAATCTAAGTCAAGTTTCTGTTACAGTCCCTGGCGAAGAATTGGAGTGATACTGGATTCTGGTCACTGCCTGCCCGCCATTGGCTGTGCCTCAGGCGCTGGCAGGCGGGGATCCTGGATTTGAGAGGACCTTCTCAAAATTTGTTGCCGGGGATAAGGATATAGAAAACCTAGCGATTTGTGTCAAGCGCAAGCTGCGGAATACGAACCCTGCTTTCTGGAGCAACCTCGCATCGTTTCTCAGAAGTTTGTTTTCATTCTGAAGAAGCGAATTCTCAGAATCCCCTATTCAAGGGGCCGTCGGGGGGTATCTTGAAGACACCGCCGCCAAATCGTGGGACTGCCGTAGGGGAGGGGTTTATCCGCCAGAGGCGGATTAACCCCCTCCCACGGGCGGGCGTAAAGTCCGCCCCTACACAAGGGTTGCCCGTTGATGGATACTAAGAATTTGGTGTCCTGCGACCTTGCTCAGGAACATGAGCCTTTGGAAGGGCCTGTCCAAGGGCCGTTCCAAAGGCAGGGGAGACGATTCATTTGTATTGCTTTGGGTTGATGCCGTGTTTCTTAATTTTGTACCCGAAAATACGTTCCGTCGTCTGCAAAGCCCTCGCAGCCTGTCTCATGTTGCCCCGACTGGTTTTCAGAGCGTCTATGAGCAGTTCCCTTTCAAAGGTCTCCATGGCCTCCCCCAATGATCGGGTCTGTTGGGTGCCCGTGTCTTCAGCCGTCTGAAGGGTGGGCGGCAAGTGGTAGCTGTGAATCACCTGGTCCTCACAAAGCAGAATCGCCCTTTCCATGCAGTTTTCCAATTCCCTCACGTTTCCAGGCCAGTGATACCGGACCAAGGCATCTATAGCCGGGGTGGAGATTCTCCGAATGTCCTTTCCGTATTCTTCGGCATATTTCTCCAGAAAGTAGTCCGCCAGCAGAAGCACGTCCGCCTCTCTTTCTCTAAGGGGCGGCAAGTATATGGGATAAACATTGAGTCTGTAGAAGAGGTCTTCACGGAATGCCCCTTCCTCAACCGCACTGGCAAGGTCTTTGTTGGTCGCTGCAATAAGTCGCACATTCACCTTGATGATCTTTGTTGCGCCCAGCCTCTCCAGTTCCCTCTCTTGGAGAACACGGAGTAACTTGCCCTGGCTTTCCACGGGTAAAGATCCGATCTCGTCAAGAAAAATGGTCCCTCCACTGGCCAGCTCGAATTTGCCCGCCTTTTGCTGGTGGGCCCCTGTAAAGGCCCCTTTCTCATAGCCGAAAAGCTCTGCTTCAACCAAATTTGCCGGAAGGGCCGCACAGTTTACTTTGACCAGGGGCTTGCCCGCCCGTAAGCTGTTGTAGTGGATCGCATTGGCGACGAGCTCCTTCCCTGTGCCGCTCTCTCCGAGAAGAAGGACATTGGCGTTGCTCTTGGCCACCTGGGTGATAAGGTGAAAGACCTCCTGCATCTTCCGGCTGTTACCCATGATATTGCTGAAGCTGTATTTCTTGCCGAGTTCCTCTCTGAGCCGCAGGTTCTCTTCGCTGAGCTGTTCTTTTTCCCGGTTGATCCGCTCCAGAAGCCCAACTTTTTGCGCTATGAGACTACTGATAATCGTCAGAAACCGGACGTCCTCTTCCAGGGGGATGGCCTGGTCAAACACCCGGTCTGCGCTGAGCGCTCCGATCACCCTCGCCCCTTCCTTGATGGGAACACAGATGAAGGACACTGTTGACTTGTCCGGTCCTATCCTGGGGCCTGTGCGGCCGAGAAACAGGGGCTCAGCGCCTATGTCAGGCACAGCCATGGGGCGGCCCGTGGCGATGACACGGCCGGTGATTCCCTCCCCCAACTTGTAACGCCCCTTGCGCTTCGCCGCCGATGACATGCCGTGGGCCACTTCGATGTGAATTTCCGAAGTTTCGGGATGCAAAAGCGTAATCGACCCCCGGTTCAAGCCGAGATATTGCGACAAAAGCTCAAGGACCTTGTAGACCGCCTTTCTGAGATCCAAGGTCGCATGGAGCGCCGTGCTGATCTCGTAGAGACAAGCGATCTGATCCGGTTCGTGGCGGGTCTTCTTGGCGGTTTTCATAAAAGCGCTTTCCCTCGGATGCCTTTCCTTTCTTAGGATTCCCTCGGGCTTGCCCCTCTATCGTAGAAGCGACCCATTCGAGGAGAACACTTCTGAAAAATACAAAAATGTAGGAAAAGAAGCAAACACTTTGGCCCATGTTCACCTGGATTTCCGGCCGAAGGGGATACCCAGTTTCCGCATCTTTTTCCTAAGCGTCGAGGGGTTGACCTGCAGCATTTGGGCAGCCCCCCCTTTTCCTCCTACCTTGCCACCGGTCATATCCAAAACACGGCGTATGTGCCGGGACACCGTCTCATCCAAGGCCAGAGACTCACCGCTCGGGATTTCTTTTTTTGGCGGATAGCCCATTCTCTCGTCTTCCGCGCGAGCTTGTCCGCTGGTCGCAGCGCGCATGTGTTCGAAGGAGATGGGTCCTCCTTTGCTGAGAATAATGGCCCGCTCCACGGCGTTCTCCAATTCGCGCACATTCCCCGGCCAGGAATAGGCCGTGATCGCGTCAAGGGCACCGGGTGCCAGGGTTGGGATTCGCCTCAGGCCCATATCCCTCGTTTTCTTCTGCATGAAGTGATGAACCAACGAAGGCAAGTCCCCCTTCCGTTCCCTGAGCGGCGGAATGGCAACAGGAAAGACCTTAAGCCTAAAATAGAGATCTTCCCGGAAAGTGCCCTCCTCGATCATGGATTCCAGATCCCGATGGGTGGCTGCGATCACCCTAATGTCCACCTTGATCGGTTCCGTACCCCCCACGCGTTCTATCTCTTTGTCCTGAAGAACCCGCAAAAGCCTCACTTGGGCTTCCGGACGAAGCTCTCCTACCTCGTCGAGGAAGACCGTCCCGCCCTCGGCCCTCTCAAATCGCCCACGCTTCTGGGAAAGGGCGCCTGTGAAGGCCCCTTTCTCATGGCCGAAGAGTTCACTGTCCATGAGGTTTTCGGGGATTGCACCGCAATTGATCTTGATAAAGGGACCGTCTTTTCGCTGGGACAGGCTATGGATCGCCCCGGCAATCACCTCCTTGCCCGCACCGGTTTCACCCAAAAGCAAAACCGGGCTTAAAAGAGACGCTACCTGACGCACCATTTCCATCACGCCCTTTAACCCAAAGTCCGCACCGATCACATCCTCCCCCGCAGCTTGACGCAATTCGGTGCGTAAGAAACGGTTGTCTTCGTCCAGAAGTTCCTTCAGTTTGACAAGTTCCTGATATCTCAAGCTGTTTGAAAGAGCGATGGCAAAAGGTTCCCGTAGCAGGGACACCAGGCCCGCATGTTCTTGGGTAAACGCTCCGCTTTGTCCGGCGACAAAAACAACCGCCCCCACGATCTGCCCCTCAAGGACCAAACGCAGGACCAGGAGGGCGGCCTTTTTGTCCAGCAAGCCTTTCGCAATCCATGGGCTGGCCGTTGGATGCATCTCCGCCCTGTCTATGGGGAGGGTCTCCAAATCACGGCGCTCCACAAACGAACGCACGTCTGGAGGCATGGATACGGAGAGGTTGAGGAGCGAAGCCCCCTCAGAGGACGCGCGGGCAAGGGCGAGATGCTTCCCTGCATCAGGATCGAAATGGGTGAGAAACGCGGCATCGGCGGGGATGAAATCCCGTACATAGCTGAAACTCTGGAACAGAAAATTTCCCACATCCAGGCTGCCACAGATGCGCAGCGTGGCCTCCCGAAAAAAGGCATTCTTGTTCACCTTCATGGTGTTTCCTCGCTTCACGGCTCAAAATGTCCTATGGCGCATCTTAGGTCAGAAGTGTCCCATGGTCAACTCCAAAATGTGCTATAGGACATATGCCTGGGGTGTCTTAATCACAATATATTGATTTTACAGGCTATTTTGTTTTGGCACAGGAAATGCTCCTCTTGAAAGGCAAAAAGCATGGGGGAAGAGGAAAGGCGTGAAATGGATGGAAACCATCAGAGTGCAAGCGGCCGCCGGTAAGGACAAATCCATCGTGAGGAGCCTTAAAGCCCTAGCCCGCGATGCGACGAATCATCCTGATTATTCCGGTTTTCTTCATGCCACGGTCTACCGACACGCCGTGGTGCCGGGTTATTCGGCTATCCACCTTTTCTGGGATACGGAACATCCCCAGGTCCACGGCAGCACTTTGGGACTCAGCCTTATGCAGACCGTCAGAACCATGGGTCTCGCAGATCACGCTGTGTGGATTGAAGACCGTATTAATCAAGCACTTCCACCCAACCAGGAGGGTTATCATGAATAGAATCACGAGGAGGGCTTTTATGAAAACGGCTGCGCTCATGGGGGCAACGCTCACCATGGGCCGTCATCTCTTTTCAGGCAAGCTCAACATGACAGAGTTGCTCGTCTCAGCCGATGCCAGTCCGGCAACATCAAGAAAGCTTGTGCCTGTCATAAGCGATGTGGACGCCCATTCCCAATGCATGATGCGGGCCAGTGTTGTAGGGAAGAAGGTCGTTCGGATCGAAGGGAATCCCTTGGATCCTGAAAGCCATGGGGCCTTGACACTAAGAGGAAAACACATGCGAGAAATCCTCTACGCACCGGACAGGCTCAAATATCCTATGAAGCGCGCTGGGGAAAGGGGAGAAGGTCGGTGGCAGAGGATCTCCTGGGACGAAGCTTTGGAAACCATTGCGAGCAGGCTAAAACAGATTCAGAAAACGGACGGTGCTGAGGCCGTCCATTTCCTTCATGGCCATTACCATAGTGGGGATATCCTTGGCTCTTATCTCCCTAGACTCGCAAACCTTATGGGCACACCCAACGTGTCCAACCCAAGTCACATTTGCCATCTTCCTCGAGTTTTTCTCCAGTACCAATTTGACTTCGGCGCTGTTGTGCCCCCAGATGTGGCACGCACGAAGTGTATTCTGCTTTGGGGCGGGAATCCTGAAGCCACGAACAAGCCCCAAGACATGGCCATCAAAGAGGCCAGAAAGCGAGGCGTTAAACTCCTGGTGGTGGATCCCCGGAAGACCCCTTACGCCAAGGAGGCGGACCTCCACGCCCAGTTAAGACC